>PDWI01000428.1_pt1 | contig 67791 bp, 77 predicted proteins | sample 1430891 | NCBI WGS metagenome assembly PDWI01 (sample SAMN01162508, study PRJNA174530) | Oral metagenome, whole genome shotgun sequencing project. | biome: Marine environment; feature: Marine mammal; material: Swab sample of the gingival sulcus; isolation source: swab sample of gingival sulcus...
AGGTACATCTGGATATAATACAAAATCAAACACAAATCAATCCACATGGAACAATAACAATATAAACTCCCAAACCATATCATCTGGCAATAAGATAGTAAATGATATGAAGAGTGAGGAGGTTAAGCCGTTTTTGCCATTGGCTGTCGCAGGAGGTGTTGTTGCTGCTGCAAGCTATGCAAATGCTCCAGATGTGGGAGAGGAAGAAAAAACTGGACCTACTGGAAGTGAAATGTTGTTACCACTTGAAGGAGCGGTTGTAATATCTAGTAAAGTTATTGTTAAAGCTAGTCAAGTTCTTACCAAAGGAAAACAACTTACAAAAGTTACAAAAACCAATCCAGTTACAAAACAAAGCATACAAAAACAATTAGATTCTCTCCCAAATGGACAAGGCAAAAACTATATCATTAAACAAAACAAAGATGGATCCTTTAATCTAGCAAGAAAGAAAGGAAATCTAAACACCCAAGAAGCTATAAAAAATGGTGAAGTTCCACCATTGAAAGTAAGTAAAGAGGGAAATATTTATACGCCTAATGGGGTTAGATCTAAACATGGAAATACTTTAAATGATAGACCTGCTGAATGCTATTCTTTAAATTGCAGAAAAACTGGTGAAGTAGTTAAATACGGAGAAACAACCCGTGGTGAAAGTATGTTTGGAAGAGGTAATCAGAAGAGACATACAAGAACTAAATTAGAAGAAATGGATGCCAAATATACTAAAATAAGCAATGGAACCAAAAAGCAGATGCATGAAAAGCAACATAAGTTGATAGAAGAGTTTAAAAAGAACAATGATGGTAAGCGTCCTAAATACAATAAAAATGATTACTAAGGAGATAAAATGAAATTATGGATGAGTGCGGAATGTGATATTGATATTGGTGATAAGGAGCTTTTTCCTAGAAACCATGTAGAAGATACAATTAATGCGAAAATTCAAAATAAGTATTATGAACTTGAACTAGTTCAATGGAACTGTATCATTATCTTAATGAAAGATGATGATACAAATTTTAATGAGCGTACAATATATTGGAAGAAAAAAAAGGATATGGATTTTCGTTTAAAGATTAACTATAAGGAATTTGATGAAACAGACGATCTAGGACGTCAAAAACTTATCTACCAAATGTTAGAAAGGAGTTTAGATATTTTGCTCAAAAAAGGATTATCTAAACAAGGAATTGAAGATCTAAGAACAGATGTTAGGGAAATAGCTATTGCTAATTCTTGGATTGAACCATAAAGAACCAATAAGACAAAATCCAGATTTAATGTATAAGAAAGGATGGAAAAAATGAGAAGATTTTATAAATTAGAACAAGAATACGATAAAACGTTTTATGCAGAAGTAGATGATAAGTATGAATTTGATTTTTGGGAAGAAAAGATGTATAGACTCCCTTTGGAATACTCACATAAATTTAAAATGAAAAATGGGGATACAATGCCAGATTTTACATATACAAATATTTGTAGTTGCATTTATAGCAAAAAATTTAAAAATCTCATCAATGAATTCGTATCCCAAAATGAGATAGAATGGATACACTTACAAGTAATCAATAAAGATAATTCTATCAGTGACGCTTATTACCCAAGATTTATTCCTATACCCCATATGTTTGATGTGCTAGATGAAGAACGTACTATTCTAACAGATCATGGAGATATTATGATACCTTATTTGTCCGCAGAAAAAACAAGAGATAAACATTTTATAATACTCTTAGAAAACCAATTATACGTATATGTATCTGCAGAATTAAAAAAAGCCATACAAAAAGCAAAGATAACAGGAGTTAGAAAATTTATAAAAGCAAGAATGGATATTTAAAAAAGACAAAATCTTGGGAGAAAAAACATTAGTTTTTACTATTTGAACAAATTTATTTCAATGACCAATGCCTAAGAATTTTTACAGATGGGATCAAAAGGGTATAGGTGAATAAACTAATAGCAACACTATCACAATCCTCTGCAAGTGGGACCTGGTGGATATTATTTAATCTAGAATATGTTTTGCTAGTTTCCACTTTTATTGTTCTGTTGATATATTATTTAGATAGAAAAAATAAAAGCAAATGATCTAGGATTATGGTATGATAAACAATGAAGAAGAAGCATTGGAACTAGCAGTAAGTTACAATTCAAGTTATGGATTTGTATCAGATCTACTAGAATCAGTGTTGGATAGATTGGGCATGGAAACAACAGGCACATCAAAACAAATAGGCAAAGATACAAAAAAGATAATACAAGCAAGAAAAGGTAAAGGAGAATCTGCTTTGGATATTTCTGATTTAGGCTATAGATTTAAAGATAGCGTGTTAAATAATGATCTGTCAAATAATTATTATTCTAAGGCTTATGTAGGATTACAAATGGGATTATATGATTTAGATATTGATTATTCAACTAAAAAGCATGAGGAAAATTCATTAAGGAGAACTGTTTTTGATTTAGAATATTTAGGAAATAATTCTGTTAATAATGTAAACAATGATGATGATTTTGGAAGTTATAATTTTTAAAGATGTATTGTATAAAAAAGGTTATTTATGGGTGAAAGGATAATGTATTTTATTTTCTCCTTGCTATGTATAGCTTCTGGATTTTCTGTATTAGTCGATAAAATGGTTTATATTAAAGGCGAATTTGTTGATTTTGGAGACATGGGCTATTTTTACATCATTCCAGGAGTTTCAATCATCTGTCTAGGTTTTGCTTCATTGTACCTTGCCCTAAGAAAAACACCAAAAAACTATCATTCAACTGATTGTGTGATGAAATGTAAGCAATGCAGGCGTACATTTAATTATGAAGACACAAACAATGGAAAATGTCCTATATGCGATATAGATATAGAGACATTTTATGAAAATAAACAATTTTTTAATATCCATAAAAATTCAAAAAGAAAAAAACGCAAGAAAAAGAAAAAACCAATAAATACAACCAAGTTAAATAAAAAAATGGATATTAATAGTGTAAAATTATTCAAAAACAGATAGTTTAAGCTTTTAAAGACCGGCACGGGCTAAATAGAGATTTAGTCAGTGCTGAAAACGGATTACAGAAAGCGGAAAACAGATAACTAGTAAAGTAAGCATTTTTACAAAATGCCTTTTATTTTTATGTTATTCCGTCAGTTCCAAATTGTCAGGCTGATAATTTTTGATAATGCAAATTATATTGCATGTAAATTTTGTGAGGTAAATTATGTTTAAGCGAATAGGGTATTTTATATGTTTTTTGTATTCTTTTAATCTTGGCATTTTAACATTATTTGCAAAGAAAGTTCATATAAGAGAAGTGTTTGTAGATTTTAGCAATATGGGTTATTTTCCTATAATATTGGGTATTTTAGCAGTATTGTTTTTATACCTTGCCCTAAGACCAAAAAGTCATATAAAACCATATCCAAAGCCACCGAAGCAACACAAAGTATCAAACAAAAAACCAAAATTAAAACCTCTAAAATCAGCAAAGCAACCAAAAAGATCTAATCCAAATAAAAAAATAGATCTGACAAAAAAGAATATAAAGGACATAAAATTATCAAACTGATGATTTTTGATAATGCAGATTATATTAGGTTTACATTATATGAGGTGAGTTATGGGCGAAAGGATAATGTATTTTATTGCTTTTCTAGGTTGCTTAAAAATTGGATCTGAAACATTGTTAACTAAAACAGCTTATGGTGGACATGCAATTATGGATTTTAGCAGTCTTGGTTACTATTATTTATTGCCTGGAACTCTATCAATCTGTTTTGGTTTTGCTTTACTATACCTAGCCCTAAGAAAAACACCAAAAAACTATCATTCAACTGATTGTGTGATGAAATGCAAACAATGCAGACGTGCATTTAATTATGAGGATACAAATAATGGAAAATGTCCTATATGTAATATAGACATGATAGATATAGAGACATTTTATGAAAATAAACAATTTTTCAATATCCATAAAAATTCAAAAAGAAAAAGACACAAGAAAAAGAAAAAACCAATAAATACAACCAAGTTAAATAAAAAATAGATCTTATAAAAAAGGATATGAAGATTATTAAGCGATTAAGACAGGATTTTTGATAATTATAATTTTGCGAAGTAAATACTACATAATAAGGTTTGTTCATGGGTGAAAGATTAATATACTTTATTTTCTTTTTGTGTTGTATGAGTCTTGGAATTCAAACACTGGTTAATGAAATGGTTTATATTAGGGGTAAACTTATTGATTTTAGCGATATGGGATATTTTTACATTATCCCAGGTGTTCTAATCATCTGTCTAGGTTTTGCTTCATTGTACTTTGCCTTTAGAAAACTACCAAAAAATTATCGTCAAAATGAATCTGTTATGAAATGCAAAAAATGTAGAAAAGTATTTCCATACGAGGATACAAATGATGGTAAATGTCCAAATTGTAATATAGATACCATAGAAATAGTAAAATTCTATGAAGTGGCAAGAAAGATAAAAGATGAAAGGTTTTTCAATCCAGAACTTAGATATAAAAGAAAGAGGCGATCTAAAAAAACTAATTCAAATAAGAAAAAAGATTTAAATAGATAAATTAATAGCAATACTATCACAATCTTCTACGAGTAGAATTTGGTTATTGGTTAATCTTGAATATGTTTTGATAGTTTTTGTTTACATCGTGTTCTTATACACCATTTTGATAAAATAAATCTATTTTGCTATAATACGGATTATTTATAAAAGGATTCAAAATGAAAAGGTTGTTTAAGAGTTTTAGTGGTGTGGCACTTGCTTTATCGTTGATGGTTTTTACAGGTTGTTCTACTAGTCCGGATGTTCCTTTGGAGCCGATAGGGGATAGTTTTAAGTTTGAAAAGATTGCACTTAATTTCGAACAATACCATTTTCCTAAAACAAAAAAATATCAATCCAAGGATGATGTGGAAAGGAAGCTAAACCAATCAATACTAAAGCATCTAAAAACCAATGATATGTTTGATGGTAATTCTCCTGAAAAATTGGAGATAATAGTGTATTGGAGAAGAATCTTTGCTGGAGAAGATTTGCCTTTTGAAGCTATGAGAAGTGACAAGATAGCCTCTCCTAGGTTGGGATATGATATAAAGATTGTTAAAAATGGAAATGTTTTGAGAAGCCTAAAAGAAACGGAATTGTTTCATAAACCAGATTTTGTAACAGGTTTAAGATATTTTGCATTTCTAACAGAGGGTGATGAAATAGAAAATAGAGCCATTGAAGCTTTAGGTAAGCATGTTGTAAATAAAATAAAAGATTTTAAAAAGAAATAGTTATCCATAATTCCATATGGCAAGACTTTTAGATGGAGAGGTGCAGACAGGCAAGCAATAGCTTGAGATGGCGAAGCAGTATAGTTAAAAGGGTGTGGATATAGAGAAGATCTAAAAAAATCCTACAAATATTCCCAACTTAACTCTTCGCCTGCAAAAAGTGGTACTACTCCATCATAATCTTTCTTTACTTTGAAAGGTTTTTTCTCCAAAATGATCTGCTTTTTTGGTGGTTTGAAATTGTAAATTTTTTGAGCATTGTCGCTTATGAAAGCTTGTAGGTTTTCTAGTTTTTGGTATTTTTCAAAAAGTTCGCATAGGGCGGGTAGGGCGATTGGGGAGGTAAAAACTCCTGCTGCACAGCCACAACATTCCTTTTTGTGGATAGGATGAGGTGCTGAGTCGCTTCCAAACATTACTTTTTTGTGGGCATTTAATGCTACATGTAAGAGTGCTTCTTTGTCTTCTGGGCGTTTTGGTATGGGTTTACAAAAATGGTGAGGATTCATCATGCCACCAATGACATCATCTAAAGTTAGGTAAAGATGATGTAAGGTTATGGTTGCGTAAAGATTTTCGTAGCGCTCTAGTAAATCAACGCTTGTTTTAGTAGTTATGTGTTCCATTATGATTTTTAGTTTTGGAAATGAGGATACTAATTTTTCATAAATATTTGCAAATTCAGCTTCCCTATCCATCACAAAACCATTGCTTTCTCCATGGACGCATAAGGGTATTTCAAGCTCACCCATTGCATCTAAAGTTTTAGCAAGGAAATAAGAATTTATGTTTGAAACTCCGCCACTTGAATTTGTAGTAATTCCCGCTGGATAAAGCTTGATGGCGCTTATATATGGTTTTGCTTTTTCAAGAAATTTTTTATCGTAATCATCCCTGAAAAAAAGCGTCATGAGTGGTTCAAACTCGTGGTTTTGACAGGCATTTTGGATGCGTTTTTTGTAAGATACAAGTTCACTAATGTCAGTTATGGGCGGAACCAGGTTTGGCATTATGATTCCAGCACTAAAATACGCAGCACTCAAGGGAGCGACGATATTTAACATATCGCCATCCCTTAAATGTAAGTGCATGTCTAGGGGATTATTTAAAATAATTTGATTATTTTTCAAGATCAAACATGCTTTTTAGATAATAATGTTCAGAAATCTTTGTCCAAGCTCTGGCTTTATTTTGATAATCCCTTTGTGAGTCGATTATCTCTTTTGTGATACCACCTTTTTTCTCTAGCTCAGCTATGATTTGGTCATTTGCTTTTTTCATAGCTTCTAAGACAGATTTTGGAAATTGCATGATCTTAACGTCTTTAAAATTGGTATTTAATTCATTTAAAGCCTTGATATTCATGTTAAAATGCTCATAGTTAAAATCAGCAGACACCGCTTGCATAGCAACTTTTACGATAGCTTGTAAATCTTTTGGAAGCTTGTCATAAGCTTTGCGATTTATCAAAAACTGAGTATCGCTTGCTGGCTCATGCCACGCTGAATAATAATATTTAGCAACCTTTTGAAAGCCCATTTTCATATCAAGTGCAGGGGCGACCCACTCAACTGCATCTATGGTTCCTCTCTCAAGTGCGGTGTAAAATTCGCCTGGCTTTATACTTGTAACCACGGCTCCAAGTTTTGAATATATTTCACCTGCATAGCCTGGGATACGGATTTTCAAGCCTTTTAGATCTGCAACTGATTTGATTTCTTTTCTAAACCATCCGCCCATTTGAACGCCTGTATTTCCTCCAGGAAATGAGTAAACACCTTGTTTTTTGTAAACTTTTTCCATTAGTTGCTCACCACCGCCATAGTAAAACCAGCTGTTAAATTCAGCATAGTTCATACCAAAGGGCATGGATGTGAAAAATGGAGTGTTTATATCTTTTCCTTTCCAAAAATAAGATGCCGAATGTCCCATCTCATAGTTTCCAGCCTTAACCATATCTAGTATGCCAAATGGTGCTTTATGTACATTTGAAGCATGAACCTTTACTTTCAAGCGACCATCGCTCATCTGTTCAACTAACTTTGCAAAGTTGTTAGCTGGAGAAGTTAGTGGGCTAAGGGTGGCTGGCCAAGACATGGCAAGCTTCCACTTGTAAGTTTTTTTGGCAAAAGCACTTGGGCTAAGAGCTAAAAGCAATCCTGCACATATCAATAAAACATTTTTTTTCATTTTATTCCTTTGTTTGAGTTTTGTTTGAAGGGCTAGTATATAAAAATTTTCCTTAAATCATGGGTTTTTTTGGAAAAATTGTTATTTTATTTTGTAAAGTTTACTCAAAGTAATAATCAATAAGATGCGGGCGAATTTTACTTGCAGATTAAATATCTACTAACAAACCATCTTGCAATTTCATGGGAGCTAAAGGATATCTCCCTTTGATCAGGCGGTATGGATAATAATCTTAACTTTGAATGTATAATGCCATTTAGTAAATACCCAAAACATAAAAGGCAAAATCCTATAAACAAATCATACTTCACATACCCAATTATCCCAAAAATAAAAGGAAGCCCATAAAGCAAGGCGACAATCAAGTAAGAAATAAGCTTGCAGAGGAAAGTTTTGGGCTTTGGAGTTGGTTCTAGGGTGTTTTTAAGCTCATCCATTATGTTAGATTTGTAAAACTTAAAGGTGCTTCAAGCCCAAGGGATTTAACGAGACTCATGCAAGTTTGCAAATCATCTATGCTTTTCCCGCTAACCCTAACTTCTTCACCTCTAATGGAGGCTGTTACTTTTAGTTTTTTAGCCTTTATCTCTTTGACTATTTTTTTTGCATCTTCACTTGAGATGGTATCGATCACTTGCATGGTTATTTTTGTGTTTCTGCCACCCACACTTTCACGTTTTAACTCTTTTATGGCATTTGCTGGGATGGAACGCTTGATGAGTTTTGATATGACTATATCTTTCATGGCTTCAGCCTTGTTATCGGATGAGCTAAGAAGTGTTATGGTTTTAGCGTTTTCGTTATGATCTATTTCGGCTACTAGTCCTTTAAAATCATATCTATTTGCCACTTCTTTTTTGGCTTGTTCTAGGGCATTTTTAAGTTCCCCTCCATCTAACTTTGCACTTATATCAAAACTATGTTCTTTTGCCATTATTTATCCTTTAGAAATGTTTTTATATTTTCAACTATTCCCTTGATTAGTCTTTTTCTAGCCTCAACACTAGCCCAAGCTATGTGGGGTGAAAAAAGAATCCTTTCTTTGTTTTTTACATTAAGATAAGGACTATTCTTTTCCATCGGTTCACGGGTTAATACATCTATACAAGCGTAAATTTTATTATTATTTACAGCTTCAACCAAGGCTTTTTCATTTACTATCCCTCCGCGGGCAACATTTATCAAGATGGCATCTTGTTTCATTTTTGCTAACTCTTTTGCATCTAACAGGTTGTTAGTTTGTTCATTTAGTGGTGCGTGAATGGAGATAATATCGCATGAGCTTAGCATTTCATCGAGGCTAACTTGTTTGTAAGTTTGGTTAGTGTTTTTACCACTAGTCGAATAATAGCAAACATCCGCATCAAAGGCGCTAGCTAGTTTTGCAACCTTTTTTCCTATGCTTCCAAGTCCTATGATTCCCCATTTTTTACCCTCTATATCATGAAATGGGTGACCTAGATGCACAAAAATTTCACTTTTTGCCCACTGGCCACTTTTTACATAATCATCATAATAGGCATTTTTCCCAAGCAAACTTAAAGCTTGCATGAGAGTGTATTGGGCAACGCCTTGTGTGGAATATCCTGCTACATTTTTTACACTTACATTTTTTTTCTTTGCGTATTCTAGATCTACATTATTCATCCCCGTAGCTGCTATGCAGATAAGCTTTAAATTTGTGGCATGATCTAGTATGTTTTTATCTATAACAACCTTGTTAGTTATAATGATCTTGGCTTCCTTTATCCTTTCTAAGGTTTGTTGGGCTGATGTTTTAGGATAACTTACAAACTCTCCAAACTCACTAAAGACATCTAAGCTAACATCATCCCCTAAAGTATCCTTGTCGAGTAAAACTATTTTCATGATTTTTTCCTTATGATTTGTTTGATCTTAACCCCTCTTTTGATAAATAAAAACCCATCCTCTTCTTTTACATTTTTGTTAGATCCAAGTTTAGATGTGAGTTGCTTTCTTACATTTTTTTTCTTTTTATCAGAATAACCCTTTTTTTCCATGTATTCTTCCACATTTATCCATCTATCCACTTCAGTTTTAAGAACCAAACCCCTCTCATAAGGGCTTAACTCCTCAAGTCTGGCATCTATAATTTCGTTTTTATTTTTCATGTAAGTCATCAGTGGTCTAGTAACAAGGGCTACTATTTGTTTTAACTGCTTATCCCTTTGGGTATAAATCCTCTCCACCTCATTTTTAGACTCTATAAGCAAATCCTCTTTTTCTTTTATGAGAGTTTTTTTATCATTTTCTAGGGAGCTTAGGTTTTCTTTTAATTCTTGTATTTGTTCAAGTAGTAGATCTATATATTTGTCATTATCTGGGCTTTGTTTGGGCTTTGTTTGGGCTTTTTGTGGTTTTTTCTTTTGCATTTGGTCATCTAGCACCACATATTTGACCCCATTTTCAAGCACTGAATTTAGGGTATTTCTTCGTATTCTATTGTAAACTGCCTCTTTGGAAATTCCAAGAATATCCGCCGCTTGTGCCACTGAATATTTATCCACAACTAACTCCTTTTTGAACTAACTAACGTGTTACGTGATGTTATTATGGCAAAATAAGTATAAAATTAAGGTAAAATTAAAAAAATAGGTAGCCATTTTTGGCTACCTTGTGGTTTAGAGTCTTGATTCGTAACGACGCAGCATGTAAAGACGCTTGAGCATTTTCTTTCTAGCACTAATCTTTTGCTTCTTGCGAATCTCAGTCATAGGCTCGAAATATTTTCTAGCCCTAGCTTCTGTTACAACCAGGTTTCTGTCAGTTTGTTTCTTAAACTTCCTATAACCCTCGTCAAACGATTCATTTGGATACATCCTAATTCCAGGCATCCACTCTCACCGCCTTTCTTGTCAAAATAGGCTGTGAGTATAGCTAAATTTTAAAATTTTAGCAAGGTTTATAAAGTAATGAAATTTTATGTTATAATTTCAAGAAGGATAAGTAATGAAAATAGCAATAATCGGTGGCGGAATAAGTGGATTAACGACGGCTTTTTATATTAAATGGCAAAATCCAAGTTTGCATGTGGATGTTTATGAGGAAGGTTCATTTCTTGGTGGCAAAATGAGAACCGAGGAAGTGGATGGATTTTATTTTGAAAATGGTACAAATGGTTTTTTGTCCAATAAACCTGACACTCTTGATCTTGTAAAAGATTGTAAAGCCCAACATTTACTTTTGAAAAGCAATGATCTAGCTCGCATAAGATTTATTTACAAAGATACCTTACATCAGCTTCCTGAGAGTCCAAAGGCTTTTTTGAAGACTAAACTTTTGAGTTTTAAGGGTAAAGTTAGGGTTTTGCTTGAACCTTTTGTTAGGGCAAAAAAGGATGATAGCGATGAGACTTTGCAAGATTTTGGTTATAGGCGAGTTGGGCGGGAAATGACAGATGTTTTTTTGGATGCTATGGTGGCTGGGATATACGGCTCGACCCCATCTAAAATCTCTGTAAATGCTGCTTTTCCGCTGGTTGTGAACTTAGAAAGAGAATATGGTGGATTGTTTACTGGGATGATAAAAAAACGAAAAAAAAGTGCTGGTCCTGGTGGAATTTTGATGAGTTTTAAAAAAGGTGTTAGTTCATTTATAGATCATTTAGCTTCAAATTGCGGGGCAAATATATTTTTAAGCTCACCCGTAGAAAATATCCAAAAAGACGGCTTAAAATATACCCTTACATGCAAAAATGAAAAAAAGGTTTACGACAAGGTTATACTTTCTACCCCATCTTTTGTTAGTGCAAAGTTAGTTAGTAGTTTTGACGAAAAATTGGCAAAAAAATTAGATGCTATCGCTTATACTCCCATAAGTGTGGTTGGTTTTGGTTTTGATGAGTTAGATCATGATTTGAAAGGTTTTGGACTGCTTACAACAAGTTCGGCAAAATTGGGAATCTTAGGCATTTTATGGGATAGCTCCATCTTTGAAGATAGGGCAAAGCAGGGCAAAAAATCTTTGCGTATCATGATAGGTGGACAAAGAAATAAAGATCTAGCCCTAAAAAGTGATGATGAACTGATACAAATCGCAAAACAAGGTATCAAAGACACCATGAATATAAATGCAAATCCAAGTGCGGTTTTTGTAAAACGCTATGAAAAAGGCATTCCTAGTTATGAGCTTGGACATCAAAAAAGGGTTAAAGAGATATTTGAGGAGTTGAAAAAGCATGAAGGATTGCATCTAAATTCTAATGCCTACAATGGGGTAGCCTTGAATGATTGTGTAAAAAATTCGCGCCAATGTGCTTTTGAGGTTTTGGATTTTTAAGTTTTTTTTATTTGTAACTCTGGTATAACAAGGGGGTTTTAAAATTTAAATTTAGGAGATTCGTATGAATAAAGATACGTTTATTAAGGGTTCAAAAGTTGCATTAATTTGTGCTTCTTCTTTGTTGCTTGGTTTAAGCCTTACAGCTTGTGGTGGAAATAGTTCTTCAGATGAAGATAAAACGAAGGTAGAAAACACAGGAAAGAAGCCAAGTCAAGAGCAAAATAAGGATCAAAATAAAGATCAAGAAAAAGAGCAGAATAAAGATAAAGACAAAGCGCAAGACAAGGATAAGGGATCTAACAATGGACCTGGAGATTGTGTTGCTGAGGGTTCAACTGTTTATGTTACAGCAGAGGGTTGCACTTATTCTTTACCTAGGTTCAATGGCGGACAAAAAATGAGATATGTTTGTGAAAACGGACAAGTAAGCAATGGTATTATGTTTGCTCCTGCTATTAGTTTAAACGGTGTAACATTTAAATGTAAATAAAAACTAAAATAGGGGGGGGCGTAATCATTCTTAACTTCATAAATCTTTCAAACTAATTTGCTAAAATACTCCCATGAGTAAAAAATACAAAATCTTAAAAGATGTCTTTGGTCATAGTCAATTTAGGGAATTTCAAGAGGAAATTATTGATGCCATTTTAGAAAAAAATGACTTGCTTGCCATCTTGCCAACGGGTGGAGGAAAATCCCTTTGTTACCAACTTCCTGCACTTTTGTGCGATGGTTTAGTTGTGGTAATCTCGCCTTTAATTGCCCTAATGCAAGATCAAATCAAGGCCTTAAATGAGCTTGGCCTTGGGGCTAATATGATAAATTCTATGCAAAGCAATGAAGAAAATGCTGAGGTTTTTAGGGCTCTGAAAAAGGGGGAAGTAAAATTTTTATATCTTGCTCCCGAAAGGCTTGTTTTGGGGGATTTTGTTCAGTTTTTAAGGGGGTTTGATATAGCCTATTTTGTTATAGATGAAGCCCACTGTGTTTCTGGTTGGGGACATGAGTTTAGGGCTGATTATAGAAATTTGGGGCAATTGAAAACTAATTTTCCACATGTGCCAATTGTAGCTTTTACAGCAACGGCAACAAGGAGGGTTGGCGAAGATATAATAAGCAGTTTAAATCTTGTAAAACCAAAACTATTTCGTGCGAAAACAAAAAGAGACAATCTTATCATAAGCGTACAAAAACGCATCTCAAATGGAGCAAAACAAGCTCTCAACATAGTAAAAAAACATCCCAATCAATGTGGTATTATCTATACTTTTACCAGAAAAGAGTCCGAGAGATTGGCAGAATTTTTAAACAAAAATGGCTTGAGTACATTAAGCTATCACGCAGGACTTAGCAGTGAGCAAAGAAAAAAAGTTTATGGGCAATTTGCCTTTGAAAATGTCCAAATTGTAGTGGCAACCGTGGCCTTTGGTATGGGCATAGATAAGTCGAATATCAGGTTTATCATCCATACTAGTTTACCAAAAACCTTGGAAAATTATTATCAAGAAATCGGCAGGGCTGGACGAGATGGGGAGATGTCTTATGTTTATCTTTTGTATTCAAAGTCCGATGAAATGGGAAGATTAAGGCAGATTGAAGATAGCTTGGATGAGGGTTATAAGCAGATAAGTAAAGACAAATTAAGACAAATGTATAGATTTTGCATTTCTTCTAAGTGTCGCCATGAGTTGATAGCTAATTATTTTGAAGATGATATTTTGCCATGTGAGAGCTTATGTGATAATTGTACTAAGGGCGATGTGGAGCTGGTTGATATTAGCATTGATGCAAAAAAACTTTTATCTGCCATCTATCGCACAAACCAAACCTTTGGAGCTGGACATATAGTGGATATTTTACGAGGTTCAAAGGGTAAGAGGATACTAGAATTAGCCCATGATAGGTTGAGCGTTTATGGGATAGGCGGCAATCTTAGTAAAAATCAGTGGCACAATATAATTGATGTGCTTTTTGATAATGATATACTCATAAGCAATGAATTTAAAAGTTTAAAAATAACTCCCCAAGGTTTTGAAGTTTTAAAGGGCAAGCTTGAGGTATGGATGCCAAAAGATTTGTTAGAGATTGCCAAAGAGGAGAGCAAAAAAGAGGTTCCTTTTGGGGTAAATGAGGAAATTTTTGAAGAATTTAGACAGCTTAGATCTAAGATCTCAAACCAAACCCAAGTACCAGCTTACATAGTTTTTGATGATAAGGCTCTTAGGGAAATTTCCCAAAACCTACCCCAAAATGAAGAGGAATTTTTAAAAATAAACGGGGTTGGAAATATAAAATTAGAAAAATACGGCAAGGACTTTATCTCTTTAGCTAAAAAAATAAAATTAAAATACAAAATCCCAGACACAAAACTAGGCAAAACCCATCTAGAAACCTATAAACTTTTAGGCCAATGTCAAAATATAGAAGAGTTAGTAAAAATAAGAGATCTAAGCGAAAACACCATAATCTCCCATCTAAATCTACTCCACCAACACCATAAAATAAACGATGAAAACAAAGAAAAACTTCTAAGCCAGATCAAAATCCCCGAAAATATATCATCATGGATAAAAGAGGGAACTAAGATGGGAGATCTAAAAAAATTAAGGGAATACCTTTACAAATTTGAGTTGCTGGAGGGTTAAAATAAATCTGCCACAACAGCTACTATTTTAAAATATATTTTGTTAGACTATAACAGCTTTCTTATTCCCTTTTTCCACCTCTCCTATCACATATCCATCTGTTTTTGATAGGATCTCATGTGTATTTTCTTGGCTTACACACAATACCAAACCAACTCCCATGTTGAAAGTTCTTAGCATTTCATCTTTGCTAATATATTTTGCCATAAAGTCAAAAATTGGTAGGATTTTTAATTTGGATTTATCTATTTTTGCTTGCAAACCATTTGGCAACATACGAGGTGTGTTTTCCACCAAACCTCCGCCAGTTATGTGGGCTAGGGCGTTGATTTTATCCTTTAGGGCTAAAAATTCTTTTACATAAATCCTAGTTGGCTCAAGTAAAACATCTATGAGTTTTTTACCCTCAAAGTTGCTTTCAAAATCCATTTTCAACTTTTCAAAAAAGAGTTTTCTGACTAAAGAATAACCATTTGAGTGAATACCTGAACTTGGCAGTGCAACCAAAATGTCGCCTTTTTTTACATGCAAACTTCTATCTAGTTCATCTTTTTCACCAATTCCCACGGCAAAACCAGCCAAATCAAAATCATCTTTCAAATACATACCAGGCATCTCGGCACTTTCTCCACCGATTAGGGAACATTTTGCTCTTTTGCAGCCCTCAGTTATGCCCTTTACGATCTGGACAGATTTTTCCACATCCAACTTTGAAGTTGCATAATAATCAAGAAAAAAAGCAGGAGTTGCAAAGTTGCAGATTAGATCATTAACACACATGGCAACGAGGTCTATACCCACACTATCTAACTTTCCACTCTCAATGGCAAGTTTTAACTTTGTTCCAACTCCATCAGTTGCCCCTAAAAGAACAGGCTTTTTGTAGCCGCTTGGAAGCTCATACGCTCCAGCAAATGAGCCAATGCCACCTAAGACATTGCTATCAAAGGTGGACTTAACTAAGGGTTTAATTTGCTCAACAAATTCATTTCCAGCATCTATATCAACGCCAGAATCTTTGTAGCTTATTTTGCTCACTCTTTTTTCCCAAATTTGCAAGTAGGTATAAGCTTTTTAAGTATAAAAACACCTGGGCAAAAATTTGTTAAAGCCCAAATTAGCAGCATAACCGCCATAAAAACAAGCATATATGTTCCTATAAAAAAGTCATATCCATGCATAACACCTATGGAAGCGATAATGAAAATCGCCATTATAATTCTATGTATTCTTTCAACACAAATCATATTATCTCCTTGTAAATTTTTATGAAATTTTAACTAAAAGATGTTAAGATTAGCTTTAAAGGAATTGAAAATGGATTTTATTTATGCCTTTGCCCTAAGCGGGGGAATTGCAACTGGAAAAAGCACGGTAGCAGACAAGCTTAAAAGCTTGGGATTTGATTTGATAGATCTAGATTTGATTGCCCATGAGCTTTTGGATTTACATGCAGAAAGCATAGGTGTGATTTTTGGAAAAGAGTTTATAAAAAAACAAAGGGTTGATAGAAAGGCTCTTGGACTGCTTGTTTTTAGTAACAAAAAAGCTAGAAAAAAATTGGAAAATTTTTTACATCCGCTAATCAAGCAAGAAGCTATCAAGCTTTCACGAAAATTTGAAGAGAAAAAAGAGCCTTATTTTATCGATATTCCTTTGTTTTTTGAGGGTAGATCTTATGATATAAAGCATAGTATTTTAGTTTATGCACCTAAGAATTTGCAACTTTTAAGGCTCATGAAACGCTCACATCTAAGCAAAAAAGAAGCCCTAGCGAGGATAGAAGCTCAAATGAATATAGAAAAAAAGAAGAAAATGGCCAATTTTATTATCGACAATAGTAAGGATTTAAAGCATTTAGAAAAAGAGATAAAAAGATTGCAAATTTGGATAAAGGATATCAATGAAAGTATCAAAATATAGTGCAAGTGGAAATGATTTTGTGATTTTTCATAGTTTCGTAAAAAAAGATAGGAGCGATCTAGCTATCAAGCTTTGCGATCGACATGAAGGGGTTGGGGCTGATGGACTTATAGTATTACTTCCCCATGAAAAATACGATTTTCAATGGCAATTTTACAACTCCGATGGCAGTGAAGCTTCCATGTGTGGAAATGGAACAAGAGCTTGTGCCTTATATGCTTACCAAAATGATTTAGCTGACGAGAAAATGAACTTTTTAACTGGTGCAGGGGCGATAAGTGCTAGTATTTGTGGCTTTGAGGTAGAAAGTGCTTTAACTAAGCCGATTACCCTAAAAGAACCCTTTGAAGAAGAGGGTAGGCAGTGGCATTTTTACGATACGGGCGTTCCCCATTTGGTTACATATTGCGATGATTTACAAAAAGAGTGGGATATGGATCTTGCTAAAAAAATGCGTCAAAAATACAATGCAAATGTAAATTTCGCAAATCTAAACCAGTCTTTACATGTAAGAACCTATGAAAGAGGAGTTGAAGACGAAACCAAAGCGTGTGGTACTGGAATGGTTGCTTGTTTTTTGGGTTTAAATCTAAGCAAAAAAATAGGCAATAAAATCCAAGTCATACCAAAAAGTGGCGAGTTGCTTGAGGTTAGAAAAGATGGAGAAAATTTATATTTTAAGGGCAAGGTTAGGCATACTTTTGATGGGATTGTGAAGGTTTGAGAAGTTGAGTTTTTGAGATCGGGTAAGATTATTTGTATTTTTACATGTTTTAGGTTAAAATACGGCTAGATAATTTTAAGGATTTGTTATGATAGTTTTAGAGGTAGATACTAATGATAAAAGCAAGATTGATGAATTTATATCTTTTGCCATTGAAAAATTCAATTTTAAAATAAAAGTATCGGATGAGCAAAAAGTCCACAAGAAGTCCTTAGGTATTTCACTAGATGAAAAAATTAAGAGTTCTAGATCTATAAATTCCAAACAAGCTTACAAAGTTAAAACGGCGATAAATGGCATAAATAGCCTAATGGATCCCAATAAAATAAATTTATCACTTGCTCAAGTTAAGGAGCAATATTTTGCAAAAAAGAATAGCTGATGGGTCTAAAAATATATGTGGATACAAATATTTTTTTAGATTCTATTTTAAAAAGAGATGATAGAATATCCAATGAAGTTTTGTATTTTTTGCAAGATAGGGGATTTGAAATAGTTTTAAATGATATTTCTATTGTAAATATTCATTATTTTGCTAAAAAGGGCTTAAAGGCAAAAGAGTTAAAGAAATACATTAATATACTTTTGGATAATTTTACCATCGTTTCGGTCGATGAGGTCTTGTTAAAAAAAGCAATAAATTCTAATTTTAGCGATTTTGAAGATGGAGTTCAGTATTTTTGTGCCTTTAGTATAGATGCAGATTTGATAATAACCAACGATAAAAAAGGTTTTAGAAATTCCCATATAGAGACAATAACTTCAAAAGAGTTTTATGTTAAATATGTAAAAAATACTTAGAATTACAACCCAGCTTCTTTAATGGCTTCGGCTTGATAGTAGGTGATGATTGGATCTATGATCTCATCGAAAAGTCCGCCCTCTAAGATGGCATCTAGGCGATAGAGGGTTAGGTTTATTCTGTGGTCGCTGATACGATTTTGGGGGTAGTTGTAGGTTCTTATCCTTGCACTTCTATCGCCACTGCCAACTTGGGATTTTCTTTTTTCACTTTGGGAAGCCATTTTTTCTTGCTCTTGTAAGTCATAAAGTCTAGCTTTTAAAACCTTCATGGCGGCTTCTTTGTTTTTGTGTTGGCTTTTGCCATCTTGATTTGTTACTACAAGTCCTGATGGTTTGTGGGTAATTCTCACGGCACTATCGGTAGTGTTTACACTTTGACCGCCATTTCCACTAGATCTCATTACGTCTATCTCTAAGTCATTTGGATTGATTTCGATTTCCACATCATCAACTTCTGGCATGATGGCAACCGTGATGGCTGAGGTGTGAACTCTTCCTTGGGATTCCGTGGCTGGAACCCTTTGAACCCTATGAACTCCACCCTCATATTTTAACCTACTATAAGCTCCCTCGCCCTTAACAAGCAAGATAACTTCCTTTAGACCTCCCATTATCCCATCGCTTTGGCTAACAACTTCTATCTTCCAACCTTTAAGCTCAGCATATCTAAGATAGGAGCGAAATAGATCAGCCACAAACAAAGCAGCCTCATCTCCGCCCGTTCCTGCACGAAGTTCTAGGAAAATGTTTTTATTATCATTTGGGTCTTTTGGAAGTAGTAAAAGTTTTATATCCTCTTCTAAGGAAATTTTTAAAGGCTCTAACTCTTTTAACTCTTCTTTTGCAAGCTCACTAAGTTCACTATCTTCTAGCAATTCTTTATTTTCCAAAATGCCCTCACATGTTTGGATGTATTCTTGTGCTTTGTTTTTAATGTCTTCAAGATCTGAGCGTTCCTTTGAAAGTTCAGTCATCTTTTTTATGTCATTGGCAATTTCTGGGGAACTAAGAAGTTTGGTTAACTCCTCATAGCGTTCCAAAAATGGTTGAAGTTTTTGTATGAGCATAGGGGGAGACGCCGCCTTAGATTAGGCAGCTTTTTCGTTTAATGAATTTACAAGTTTTGCTAAACGACTAACTTTTCTAGCCGCTGAGTTTTTCTTTAAAAATCCCCTGCTTACGTAAGAGTGCAAGGCTTTATTTGCAACTTTGAAAGCCTCATCCGCTTTTGTTTTATCCTTTGTTTCTACTGCCTCACGTACGGCTTTAACTATATTTTTCATTCTTGTTCTATAAAAACGATTTCTCTCAGTTCTAACTTTTGTTTGACGAGTACGCTTTTGGGCTGATTTGTGGTTTGCCATTGTGGTTTTCCCTTTTTATTATAATTTTAAGCTTGTGATTATAGTAAATTTTACTTTAAACTTTGCTTATTTTAAGTAATTTTTAAATTTATCCCCCAGTTTCATAAAAAGCCCTAGATGAGGTTTCACTCTCCTCCTCTTTCCAACGATTTTTTTCGGGCTTATTTCTCAAAACCTCTCTTAAAACTTCAGATGCACCCTCTATATCCCCTTTTCTCACATGTTCTTTTATACTCAGTGCCTCATCAAAGTACAAACAGGGTATAAGTAAGCCCTCAGCATTTAGTCTTATGCGGTTACAAGTTTCGCAAAAATCGTGCTTATGGGGGTTTATTATGCCAAACTTGTATCCATTTTCTAACTCATAAAGTTCAGATGGAGAAGAACCCTTTCTTCCTAGGCTTTTAAAGGGGTATTTTTTTCTTATAATTTCTTGAATTTGATCTGATTTTAAACCTTTTAAATTTTGGTTCGCATGGGAATTTTCCATGTATTCTATGAATCTCACATGACAATTTTTTGCCATGGAGTATTCTAGGATATCTAAAATTTCATCCTCATTTATCCCAAGCATGGGAACACAATTTAGTTTTACATATAAACCCTCTTTTAGTGCTGCGTCAATGCCTTTTAAAACTTTACCCAACATATCCTTTTGAGTTATCAGTTTTGCTCTAAGAGGTTTTAGGGTATCAAGGGAAATGTTTACTCTTTTTAGCCCTGCATTTTTTAATTTTTTCGCCACTTTTTCAAGCAGATAAGCATTTGTGGTTAGGGCTAGATCTATATCATTTTTATGCTCATGTATCATTTTTATAAAAGTGTCTAGATCTTGTCTTAAAAGCGGTTCGCCGCCAGTTATGCGTATTTTATTTATTCCCTCATCGATTGCCACTTTGACAAATGAAAAAAGCTCTTCAAAGCTGAGTAAATTTTCCTTTGGTTGCCAAGAGAAAGGTTTTTCAGGCATGCAGTATTGGCATCTAAAATTACACCTTTGGGTTACTGAAATTCTTAGATAATTTACCTCTCTCCCGTGTCCGTCTGTTAGCAAAATGTATCCTTTCCCATGAGGTTTAGTTTGGAAAAATACTTTAGATTTTTTTCATCAGTTATAAAGCTTATGTTGTAGGGATGTTGGGTTTTAAAAAGTTTAAAATTATGATTTTTTGGCAAAAGTTTTTCTATGCTTTTAGCCTCATTTCCAAATAAAATCAAATCTATCCTATCCTTGCAAATCTGCCTTAAAAAAGTTTCCATAAGAGGCTTAAAAGCTTTTACGTGTAGCTTTGTTTGCTCTTTGCTTGTAAAAACTAAAGCCCTATTTAAAAGTAAAATGCCTTCTTTTTCAAAATTGTTTTTTAGATCCATGATGGAGCTTATAAGCTTTTGTTTTGGGATTTTTGCTATTGCATTTTGATTGGTATTTTGTTGTAAAAAACCTTGAGATCTAAGTTGCATCTTTAAAAAGTTTCTCAAACTTACCGCTTTATTCACTTCTTTGCAAAAGCCATTTTGGCCAAAGATTTCTTCAACCATTCCATCTATAAAGGCATAACCAATGGCGCTTTTTTTTCTAGGATATGGATCTTGCCCAAATAAAATAGCCTTTGTTTTTTCCCTTGGAAGGGTTTTAAAAGCATTTAAAAAATTATCAAAATCTGGAAAATAATCTTCATTTTTGTATAAAAAGTCCAAATACTTCCCATCCAATGAATTTAGGGATAAGTTGATAATTTCTTGCCAACTTTTGTGGACATTCATAGTAAATTGTGCATTTTTAATGTGGATTCTACCTCTTCAATGCCTATTTGAAATTCCCTTGCAATTTCATCAATCCTTCTTCCATTTTGATATAGATAGATTATGCCTTGTGCGTTTGAACTTAAAGGGCTAGAAATGAATGTGGCATTTTTGATTTTTTCTTCTAATCTTAATACTTGTTGATCTTGATGGTTTGCTATTTTTGCTATGGTGGTTTCCATGTTTTTTACTGAGTCAAATAAGGGTAGGATTTTTTCTTTTAGTTGGGCTTCAATATTTACCCCACCTTTTTCTTCCAAGTCTTGTTTTAGTTGGTGATTTTGATGGTTTAAATCCTCTATGGCCCTTTCAAAACGTTGAAATTTTTTACTACTTTCTAGATCTTTAAAGTAAATTATAATAAACATTAAAACTATAAAAACACCAAAACCAATGAGCAACAATAAATCAAGCCCCATTTTTATTTCCTTTTTTTAAAGTACAAAACTAACAAATTTACTCTTAAAACCTGCTTTTTTGAGTATAATTTTACAAATCAAGCCAGATCAATATAAAAAATATGATACCCAAATACCCATTTAAGGTAAAAAATGCCCTATCTATCTTGCTAAAATCCTTATTTACTATCTCATGTTCTTTCCATAAGATAATCCCACTTACAAAAATCCCCATCCAAGCCCAGCATCCAAGCCCAGCAAGTCCCACAAAAAGCGACCAAAAGAGAATACTTAGGGCATGGAAGATTTGCGAAACAAAGAAAGTGCATTTTTGTCCAAAGTGGGACGGAATGGAATGGAGTTTATGGTTTTTATCAAATTCAATATCTTGCAAAGAGTACAATAAATCAAATCCAGCCACCCAAAACATAACCCCAATACTAAGTATAAAAGCCCAAAGTGGAATATCATTTGTAACCGCTATGGCACCAGCTATGGGAGCAAGTCCTAAAGACATGCCTAAAACCAAGTGGGCTAGTGGACTTATGCGTTTTATGTAAGAGTAGATCCCTAGTATAAAAAGAATGGGAAGTGAGAGCAAAAAGGCTAAATCATTGATAAAATAAGCCACCAAAACAAAAATAAAAGCGTTTATCCCAATAAATATCAAAAGATTTTTCGCCCCAATCCTTCCATCAACACTAGGTCTAGATGCGGTTCTTGGGTTAAGGGCGTCTATATCCTTATCCAAGTAGCGATTTAATCCCATGGCAAAATTTCTAGCACTAATAGTACACAAAAGCCCCAAAATCAAAAGTTTCCACCCAAACCAAGCAGATCCGCTTTGTATATATGAGCCAACTATCATAGCAACAAAAATAAAAGGCAAAGAAAATATAGAATGCTTAGCCACTATAAGTTCGCCTATATCTTTTAATTTTTCTAAAAAAGTGTTCATGGAAAATCCTTTTGTTTAAGTGGCTAATTATACAATATTTTGATATAATTTTATTTTAAAATATTTCAAGGATAAAAAATGGCTCAAGATGTGCTTATAGTTGGTGGTGGCATTGCTGGGGTGATGGCAGCTTATAATTTGAATAAATTAGGGGAGAATGTAACCATTGTAGATAAGGGGGATTTGAGTGATAATACTTCTTTTGGAAATGCAGGATTGCTTTCAGCTTGGGAGAAGCCGCCTTTGTCCCATCCAGGAGTCATAGGTGATACTTTAAAATTGATGGTGCAAGGGAAAAGTCCTTTGATAATAAATCCTACTTTGGATTTGAATGTTTATAAGTGGTTGCTTAAATTTGTGGCAAGCTCATCTAGATCTAGGCTTAAAAAGAGTTTGATTTTATTTGAAAAATATGGGGATTTAAATCTCAGAGAATATCTTAATATAATAAAAAAAGAAAATGCGGATTTTGATTTGCACCAAGATGGGGTTTATCTGGTTTTTACTAACAAACAAAATTATCTAACAAAACTAACACAAGCAAAAGATACCCAAAAATATGAAGTTTTAAGCTATGAAGAAGCAAGGGATAATATGGGCTTTGTTAAGGATAACATAGAGGGCGTTATAAATCTAAAACGAAATGTAAGACTAGATCCTAAATGTGTAATGGAGAGTATGTATGAGATTTTGCGCAAAAGGGGTGTAAAATTTATTTTAAATGAGGAAATAGTCGATTGGGAATTAGAAAATGGTAAGATAAAAAAAGCAGTTGGCAAAAATCAAAGCTATAAAAGTGATACCTTTATCCTAGCAAGCGGAATTGATACAAAACTTGCTAGCAAGGTTGGAACTAACTTAATGCTAACACCAGCTAAGGGGTATAACATAACCTTCCAGATGGATGAGAGCATAAAGCCGAAGCAATGCGTTATGTTTGGGGATTTATTTATCATTTGTACCCCAAGAAAAAATGATGTGAGACTAACAAGTAAGCTTGAACTTGCCACTAAAGATAAAGAAGTTATGCAAAAAAGAATAAGAAGTATTGTAAATACCTTGAAAAATTATACCATAGATTTTGAGATGAAAAATCCCTCAACCTGGGCAGGTTTTCGTCCATTAACTCCAAACGATATGCCACTAATTGGCAGGGATGAAAACTATAAAAACCTAGTTTATGCCATGGGTTATGGTTGGCTTGGTATGACTTTTGGTGGTGCATTAGGGCGCATTATAGCCGATCTAATTCATAGGGATTTAGACAATAAACAAAGTGATGATATTATGCTTTTTTCTGGTTTTTATCAGGGTTGTTTATGAGAGAGTTAGCCATCCTAGGTCCAACTGCTAGTGGTAAAACTAGTCTTGGGATTAGTTTAGCAAAAAAACTAGATGGGGTTGTTTTATCCTTGGATTCACTTAGTATCTACAAAGGTATAGATATAGCCTCGGCAAAGCCAAGCTTGGAAGAAAGGGATGGCATAAAACATTTTGGTATAGATCTCATTAGCCCAGATGAAATCTTTAATGTGGTTTTATTTTTTGACTTGTACAAACAAGCGCGCAAATGGGCGTTAGCAAATGGTAAAACCCTTATAATCGTTGGGGGAACGAGCTTTTATCTTAAATCAATGCTAACAGGTTTGTCCGATAAGCCCTTTGTTAGTGAACAGACTAAAGAAAAAGTTGCAAGAAAGTTGAAAGACTTGAACTCAAGTTACGCTTATATGCAAAGTATAGATGCTGATTATGCAAAAAATATATCTTCAAATGATACATATCGTATAGAAAAATGGCTTGAAATCCACTACGAAACGGGTCTAATTCCTAGCTCTTATCTAAAGCAAACCCAAAAAGAGCCCATCATAAAAGATATTCCCATCTATAATCTTCAAATTGATAGGGATATTTTGCGTGGGAGGATAGAAAAAAGAACTGATATTATGATAAATAGTGGTCTTGTGGATGAGGTTGTAGGCTTGGAAAAAAAGTATGGCAGACTTCCTAGATGCATGGGGGCGATAGGTTTAAAGGAAGTTCTAGAATACCTAGATGGATATTTAGATCTTGAACAAATGCGAGAAAAGATCATAACAAACACTGCTAGACTTGCAAAAAGACAAAGAACTTTCAATAAAACTCAATTTGTGGATTTTAATATTTTACATGCAAGCATGGAAGAAGTGGAAGAAAGAATTATTTTAAATTCTTGATAATAAATATCAATAGATGCTACAAAAAGTTACATAATTGTAAAGTAAATTGATCAAAATCATAAAAATATATAAGACTAATAAAGTAATTTGATAATATAAATTTTAGAAGGAGAAAGATATGAGAGTATTAGAAATACAAGACATAAAAGCTCTGATTGATAAGGTTGGACACGAGGAATTTACAAGAAAACTTGTGAAAACTTTGGAAGAGGATTATGGAAATTGGGAGAGTTTTGATAAAACCCCAAGGGTTGCAAATCACGTTGATGGCGGAGTGATTGAACTCATGCCAATTAGCGATGAGAAGCTTTATACTTTCAAATATGTAAACGGACATCCAAAAAATCCTGCACAAAATAAATTTACTGTTATGGCAACGGGACAATTGAGCGAAGTTAGTACGGGTGAGCCTTTAATGTTTAGCGAAATGACCTTGCTAACTGCCCTTAGGACGGCGGCAAATTCTGTCATGGCGGCAAAGTACTTGGCTAAGAAAGATTCAAAAGTTTTAACCCTTATAGGTACTGGTGCTCAGAGTGAATTTCAGTTTTTAGCTTTTTCTTACTTTTTTGATCTAGAAGAGGTTAGATTTTTTGATGTTGATCCAAAAGCTATGGAAAAATTTGCCAAAAATGTTGAGAAATTTGACATCAAGCTAAGTCCATGCAAAGATACCAAAGATGCTATCAAGGGAGCTGATATCATAACCACATGCACGGCTGATAAAAGATACCAAACTATTTTAACAAAAGATATGATTCAAAAAGATGTCTATATAAACGCCATCGGAGGAGATTGTCCTGGAAAAACGGAGATAGAAAAAGAATTGGTTGAAAGCTCAACCGTTGTTTGCGAATTTTTAGACCAATGTAAGATAGAAGGCGAAATCCAACAACTCCCAAAAGACTACACTTGTGCTGAATTTTACGAGATAGTAAGGGGCGAAAAAAAGTTAAACGTAGCAATAAATGGAACCATAGTTTTCGACTCAGTTGGCTTTGCCATAGAGGATTATTCGACCTTGAGACTGGTTTATGAATTGGCTAAAAAATACGACATTGGCAAAGATATGTATCTTATTCCCCAAATCAAAGATGTTAAGGATTTGTATTCTCTGCTTTAGGTATTTATGATTTTAGTATTAACCCCCTATACAATAAATTAGCTTTATTTACAATAAAAATAAGCCACATATTATTTTACATTAGATAGAATGTACTACCGGTGTAGTAGAACACCAATCCAAAAAGTAAGGAGGAAGCAATGAAACAAGGTGCTGTAAAAAGTTATAGGTGGCGAGTATTAAGTCTTTTCCTAGTGGTGGGTGTAGTTTCTGTATTCACTTCTTGCGGTGGTGGAGGTTCTTCTGATGATGTAGGAGAAAGTGTCAGCAAGGTTCCGTTGACCCCCGAGTCTGTGGATAATGTGGCCAGAAGCGTTGAAAAGCTGGTTCCATGGTGCGGATACACAAATAAAGACGGGGTTCGTGTGGCAAGAGATGCAAACCTTATGAGAGGCTATGTGTTGGTTGCCGATAGCGTAAAAAACATAGGGAAGGAAATTAAATTTCGTGAACGTACTATTGATCGAACCTTAAATGGTACATGTGGAGGGACTGTTCGCATTAAGGGAAGCCACGATAATGGAGATGATGATCTTGTATACACATATAACAACTTTTGTAAAGTGAGTAAGGACGGCGTTAAAAGTTATCTAAATGGTACAGCAAGTGTATTTAAGGATGGAACTCCTGGTCCATTTGGTCCTATATTGAACTCTGTATCTTTTTCAACAAAAGAGATGAGATCAAGGATGGTTAAGCCTTCAGGGGAAGAGAAGACTTATACTGTTAGTATTGCGAAAGGTTTGGACACGGTTAAAGCAGGAGGGCGAAATAATCTAAAGATTGAGAAAGCTGCGCTTGTCGATGGTGGCAAAACCTACAAAGCTTCCAATATTGACATAGACAGGATAGGAAAAAGCAGCATAAAGATAAATGATGCTACATACGTTGATCCAGTTGAAGGAGCTATTAGTGTGAAAACTGACGGTTTTATGTCGCTAGATTCTACAACATCAACAAATATTACCATAACCAGAGGAGGAAAATCCACTGTTTTCAAATCATCCAGTACCAATCCCACGATATTTATATCTGAAGAGGGAGGTGGATTTGATTGTGGTAGGTTCTTGTAGGTCTAAAGGAAACAATGTATAAGGGTACCATATTGCCCGCGGGGGACATCTTCTCCCGTGGGTTTAGTTTTCTATATATGTTGGGAGTTGGATTCTCCTACTCTTTAAGAAATATCATTCGTTCCCGTGCCAGGTCTTTTTTTACTATATTTAGTGTATCATTGATTGTGTGCTTGTATACTATTTCGAATGGAATAGGAAACTCCTTGATTGGGCAGATAAATAAACTTATGAACCAAGATGGTGTTGATGTTATTATTCAATCAAAATATTCCATCAACCCTACAAACTCCACCATCTCACAAAAAACCATTGAGAAGATATTAAAAAAAAGCAATATAAAAGCAAGTGAAGATTTGATCATAAGGAGCAGGAGACTTAAAGGGGAGTATTTAGCTTACATGATCGGGGCCACAAATTTTCAACAAATTGTTGATAAAATGAGTCTATCTTTAGTGCAAGGTCGATTTCATGAGAAAAAAAATGAGATACTAATAGCAGAACAATTACTAAAAGTGCTAGGTTTAAATATTGGAGATACCATAAAACTAGCCGAAGATAAGTATTATAAAATTGTAGGGACCTACGAGACTTGGATTAATTTTTTTAATGCAAGCATATTTATTGATCAAGGGGAGATTCAGGATATATTAGGCATAAACAACCAAAAAAATTTACTTTTCATATCGTTAAAGGATCCCAATGATATCCAAAATTTTATAAAAGAGGTAAACCATGAATTCTCTTCCCTAAAAGCAATAGGTAGTAAAAATTTTTCTAATTCCCTAGGAAATGCAAAATCTATTTTTTATCTTATGAGTGTTTTGTCAACTGCTACTCTCGTATTAACGCTAGCTGTAATGTGCAATACCTTCATCATAGCTATAAATGAGAGGAAAAAAGAGATAGGAATACTTAGGGCAATAGGATGGACAAAAAAAATGATTTATATGCTATTTATGGTTGAATCTACTATTTTATCGCTGGCTGGAGGAATTGCAGGTTTTTTACTTTCTTTCCCAATATCATATATAGTGAAAAAAAATATTATCATGAGTATTTACTTACCAACAAACACCATGAACTTTGAAGTGATATATGAAATCTTTTTTATATCTATTATTGTTGGTATGTTTAGTGTTATTTTGCCAATTTTTAGCGCTACTAAAAAACAGATAATAAAAGTTTTAAAAGATGAGTAGCATATTAGAAGTAAGCAATATAAGTAAATCCTATGATAATGGAAAAACTTTAGCCCTTAAAGACATATCTATAAACTTTAAAGAGGGTAGGTTTTATACTATTATGGGAAAATCAGGATGTGGCAAAAGTACTCTTTTAAACATCTTAGGTACTATCGATAAGCCCACAAGCGGAGAAGTTTTGTATGGAGGCAAGAGTTTAGAGGATATATCTCGCCTGAGTGATTTTAGGCGAAAATTTATCGGATTTATCTTTCAATTTCACCATCTAATACCAGTTTTGACATTAAAGGAAAATGTAGAGGTTGCTCTTTTTTCCAACCTAAACTATTCAAAAAAGTTTATTAATGAAAAATCCATCAAGTTACTTACTGAATTGGGATTAAAAAACAAAATAAACTCTTTAGCAAATGAGGTTTCAGGAGGAGAGAAACAAAGGTGTGCCATAGCAAGAGCTTTGGCAAATAATCCAAAAATCATCCTAGCTGACGAGCCAACAGGAAATGTTGATACAACAAATACAAAAGTGATTTTAGATCAGCTTAAAAAGTATCAAGAACAACAAAATTGCACTATTATCATGGCAACCCATGACCTCTCAATTGCCCAGTCATCAGACGTGATTATCCGCTTACAAGATGGCAAAATAATTTCATCAAAGGAGAATGTGTGAGCTATATTTTTAAAAATAAGAAAATCTACAACACTGATATTTTTGCCTTTTCAAATACTCTTCTATTTTTATTCATGTGTATAGTTGTCTATTTTGATAGATTTGTTAAGTATAGGGGAGCAGCTAATATACATGAGTTTTTTTTCTATGCCTTTGTTATATTTCTTGTTATTTTTTTATCTTGGGTAAAATTTAGAACATTTAGGGTGAAATCCTATATCTTAGTAGCAATTCAAATAACAATTCTTATTCACTTTGCAGGTGCATTTATACAACTTGATGACCATAGGCTCTATGATTTAAGATTTTTTGATATAAGATATGACAAATTTGTTCACTATACAAATAGCCTACTGGGCGCTTTTATAATCCACTATCTATTTAAAAAAAAGAATATCGATATAGGCAGAATAACTCTTGCTTTCGTAGGTTTTATAGTGCTTGGCATAGGTGCTTTAATAGAGATTTTGGAGTTTATTGTTGTATTAAGTATTCCCCATAATGGAGTGGGAGATTATATAAACAACATGTCCGATCTTATTTCAAATCTTTTGGGAGTAAGCACTTACGCTCTAATAAACTACAAAAAACAAGCTAAGCATGAAAAACAATAAAAGCTTTTATATATCCATATTGGAGATGATAGCTTTAGTAACATCTTTTTTAGTATTGGTTTACAAAGGTCCAAATATACTTGATTTTATCAAAACTGGAAAACAATTACCAGTTGTTCCCATTTATATTTTTATCTTTGTATCATTGGCATATATAATTATTACACCCTTGTATTTCCATAAAGAGACTTTTGAAAAGAGGGGACTTTGTATTTCAAAGATAAAAAATGGATGGAAAGAGTATCTTTTCTCTTTTATGTTTGGCTTGACTATTCTCTCATCTATGATTTATTATAAAAGTCTGCATGAAGAGATTGTTGTGGATTATTATGGTGTTTTTTTAAAGTTTTCAGTATATCTTGTAAGTGCGTTTGCACAAGCGGTCATATTTTTCTCTTTCATATTTTTCAGAATAAAAAATATAGTAAATTGTAGCAATAAATTCAAAAATTATTATTCCAAAAAAATTATAACAATCACTATTCTCTCAATACTATTTGCGGTTTTCCACTATCCAAACTGGACCTTAGCATTTCTATGTTTCTGTTTTGCTATGGTCATAGGCTGGGTTTATTACTCAAAACCAAATATTTTTTTAATCACCATCATACATGCAACACTAGGAACACTTCTTCATAGGGTTTACCAATTGCATATGAAAATACTTTTTACATATGGACACCAAGAGCCACACTACTCTTTTTTTAGAAAACTAACTCCTTGGATAGAACAGTTAATAGATAACAGATGGTAAAGCATTGCACTTTTAAGTTCTTGGGTGCCATATATTTGCCACTTTTTAAGAGATAAAATCAATCAAAGAAGCAATAATAATTGATATAAGTTAGATGTTTTGAGATACAATATCCAAGGTTATCATGCTATCTTCAATGCTACTAAGTCCATGTAAATCGCCTGTTTGTAAAAATTTTCCAAAGGCTTCTAACTCTTTTTTTAGGGGTTCGGCTTTTTGAACGGGGCATTTTCTAACTACATAGGAAAAATTTTCTCTGTATGAGGAATATTCATTTAAGCTTTGCTCCATTAGATCAGCCTCGAAATAACCCTTTTTTGTGGCAACTTCTATGGTTCGTTTGCGAAAGGGGGTTAGCCAATTTGTGGTTATGTTTGCAACGATTTCATTGCCTAGCTCAAAGGATAAGATGGCGTTATCTTCATGGTGATTGTGGATTTTTTTGGATTTGTAGATAGAGCTTTTTTGGATTTGCTCACCACTTATAAAACGAAGTAGATCTATATCATGCACAGCCAAATCCGTTAAAACTCCCACATCGGCAATTCTAGGTGGAAATGGTCCAACTCTGGTTATATTTATGCTATAAATTTCCCTATTTTCCAATTCTCTTTTTAAAGCTCCAATGACTGGGTTAAACCTTTCCACATAGCCAACGCAAACCTTGGCTTTAGTCTCTTTTGAAGCTTTTAAAATCTCATTGGCATCTTGTAGATTTGATGCAACTGGCTTTTCTATAAAAAGATTTTTTTTCTTTGCTAAGCACTTTAGGGCAAGTTCTTTGTGCATGAAAGTTGGAACTGCTATGATGGCTGCGTCAAATTCTTCTTTTTCAAGCAACTCATCCACATCAAAATAAAATGTTTCATCAAATTCTTCATTTTTTTCCACATCACAAAGGGCGACTATTTCAAATTCATTCATGGAATTTAAAACCCTATAATGGTTTTTTCCCATGGCTCCAAGACCTATGATAGCAATTTTCATGAAAGAGCCTTTTTGATGGCATTTACAACTAGATCTTGCTGATCTAGGCTTAAAAAAGGGCTCATGGGAAGACTTAAAACTTCCTTTGATACCCTTTCGCTGATGGGAAAATCACCCTCTTTGTAGCCTAGATATTCAAAGGCTTTTTGTAGATGTAGAGGGATTGGATAATGAACCGCCGTTGGAATTCCTTTTTCATTTAAGCTTTTGGCAAAGGTTTTTCTATTTTTAATCCTTATGGTGTATTGGGCGTACACATGGGTGTTTTGGGGCGATGTTTGTGGGGTTTGGACGAGATTTTCTAAAAGATGATTGTATCTTTGCCCTATCTCTTGTCTTTTTTTAACTTCTGAGTCAAAATGCTTTAATTTCACCTTTAAAACAGCTGCTTGGATGGCATCTAATCTTCCATTTATGCCTATGATGTCATGTTGGTATCTCTTATCTTGCCCATGATTTAATAGCATTCTTATTTTTGCATTTAGCTTTTCATCCTCGCAAAATAAAGCCCCTCCATCCCCATAACATCCAAGGGGTTTCGAGGGAAAAAAGCTGGTGCATCCTATGGTTGAAAGGGAGCAACTTTTTTTATTTTTATATTCTGCCCCAAAGCTCTGGGCCCCATCTTCTATGACGCTGATATTGTGCTTTTTGGCTATGGCATTGATAGCATCCATGTTTGAACATTGTCCATATAGGGAAACGGGCATGATAGCCTTTGTTTTTGGGCTTATGGTATTCTCTATTTGCCTAGCATCTATATTAAAACTTTCTTCATCAATATCCACAAAAACTGGCTTTGCCCTCAAAAGCGCTATCACTTCAGCGGTTGCTATGAAGGTAAAAGGAGTAGTGATGATTTCATCCCCTGCTTTTACATCAAGGGCCAAAAGAGCTAATAAAAGCGCATCTGTTCCGCTTGAGCATGTGATGGCATGGGGAGAATTAACATAATTTGCCAAATCTTCTTCTAGGGTCGTAACTTTTTTGCCCATTATAAATTGAGTACTTTCAAGTACATCATCTATTTCTTTTTTGATCTCTTTTTTATATAAATTGTATTGGGATTTTAGATCTATAAATGGTATTTGCATGAAAAGCCTTTTTGTAATTTTTTGCCATTATAGCAGTTTTAGGGTTTCAAAAGGCTAAAAATATTGGTAAATACACCCAAAAAATTTAATTGAAAAAATTTGCTTTCTAAAGTAATGTGACCGTGCTAAAAAGTGTACGCTAAATTGCAAACGAGCTTGATTTGAATTATCACTACTAGGGCAAAAAGTAGGAGCACTATGATTTTAATTATAATAGATAGTGATCTTAGCATAATGGAATAGATTTGTTTGCTCTAGTTGCAAAAGAACATGATAGGCAGAATGCGCCTGCTAACACACTCTTCCTTCATGGCGATTTTTCCGCCACTACATACAAAAAGCTAGTTCCTTAGATGAATTTTAAGGAACTAATAAATTGAAGAACTATCTAACACAACGAATATATCTATGATAGTCATGGTCTTTGTGCTTTTTAAAACTACTGCCCTTGAGAAAACCAACAGTCCAAGCATATTGAGGCATAGGCAAATATGTAGTGGAAGACCAAAAACTTCCACTTATTCTTTTTACAAATCCATCTTTTAAGCTAGGGTCAAATTTATCTGCTTTATTGGTTATACTTAAAAGTTCTATTATATTTGGGAGTCTCCAGTCAGCATATCCCCCTAAAGTTAAAGATTCACAATACTCTATAGCCTCTTTCCATTTTTTCTCCACAACTCCTACATCACCATTGTCTTGCCACATAAGCCCTGAATCATTATCGGTCGCCATACCGTTATTGCTTGTAACAGGATTTTTAGCAAATGGTTCAAATGGATCACCTTTAACACATCGTACTACGTGGTTATAATGGCTAGAGTCAGTATTAGTTTGTTCTAATTCGCCACCATAGAAAAATTCCGTAGTCCAAGACTTATTAGGATCATATAAGCTAACAGTAGAAGACCAAAAATAAAAAAGCGCAGGACTCTTGCTGGAAGTATTAGAACCATATTTAAAAATAGGGTTTATTGCTCCCGATGAATTTTTATCGTCTCCTTCATATCTCCCATAATCAATTATGGTTCCAAGTTCATCAATGCTAGGAAGTCTCCAATTGCCACCATCTACATTTAAATTCCAACAATACTGCTTTGCTTGTGACCATTTTTTCCTAATAAACTCTGCACTCCAAATAGTTCCATCTGTCCAAGTTAATCCCGTGGCCCTATCCTCAACCATAGCACTAAACAATGGAACAAAATAATTCCTCCCAATCCCTTTTTGATAGTACCCATCCTGACCCTTGTGCCCTTGGGTACAAACCTCCTCATTGTTGGTTACAAAATTATAACACTTAGTCTGCCCTGTTTTTAAAAGCTTTGAAGTGGATGCATTACCGCTTAAAAGATAAGAAATGATGGCTGGCATTGCATTTGAGGCATCTGCCTTTACTTCATAAGCGCCTATGGTTAGAAATACGGAACAAACGACTAAAACAACCCTTCCCATCTTGACTCCTTTGCGATTTGACTTTGTTCGACCCTAGCACAATTTGACTTAAGTTTTGGTAAAAAATATATAGCCTATGATCCTTATAAAAGCTTGAAAGGTAAATTCCAATACCTATTAAACCCATTCCTATTCCATGGTATAATTTTATTTTTTCATCCAAGAAAATGTATGCTAAAAATGAGCCGAAAATTGGCATGAGATGGGTAAATTGCCCAGCCTTGTTTGCTCCCACCTTTGGGGTTGATATATTCCATAAATAAAATGAAATAATCGATGCGAATACTACCATATATGATATGGAGTATAAAATCTTTGTATTTTCTATAAAATCAAGGGAAAAAGAATATCCAAAAAGCTTAAAAGTTATACATAATATGAATGTTCCAATAAGGGTAATAATGACGAAAAAATCCAATGAATTTAAATTTTTTGGTTTAAATTTTAAAAATATCGAATAAAAAGCCCAGATAATACAAGCTGAAAGTACCCATAAATCCCCGCTTGTAAAGTTTAGATTTATTAAATCTTCAAAGGAGCCTTTCGATATGAGGTATAATACTCCCAAGTTTGATAATCCCACTCCTAGAAGCTGCATTTTTGTAATGGGTGTTTTTAGGATAAGGGTTGAGAGGGTTATGATCAAGATAGGGGTGCTTGTGTTTATGAGAAGAGCATTTGTCGCAGGGCTTGTTTGTAAGCCAAAATATAAAAAAGTGTTAAACCCTGCTATACCCAAAGCCCCAAAAAGTATGAGAAAAAAGTAATTTTTCCTAAAAGCTTTTAATAACTTTTTATGATTTATTAATACGTAAGGCATAAACAATACCGATACAAAAAACCACCTATAAAAAGATAATTCAATGGGGCTTATCTGGGTTGAAATCATCCTTCCAAAGATAAAATTTCCAGACCAAAAAAATACTGCTAAGGATAATAAAATATAATATTTACTTAAATATTTCAGAATGAGAGCCTATCTTGATAGCGGTTAAAATGAGGGCGTTTTGATCCTTTTGATATATCAAAGCCACATCAGGTCTTATGTGGCAATCTCTTAAACCTTTTAAATTTCCTTTTAAGCTATGGTCTTTATACTTTAGATCTAAAGCCCTATTGTCTGCTAATAGTTGTATAAGGTTTTCTATCTCGTCGCTCAATTTTCTATCATGAATAAATTTTTTCATTCCCTTTTTAAAAAGGGAAGTTTTAACTATCTTGTAACTCATAACGCAAATCGTCCATCATCTCTTTGGCACTAGTATAACCCTTTATCTCACCCCTTTTATAAGCCTCTTTAGTTTCTTTTAATTCTCTTAAAATATCGGCTTCAAAATCGCTCATTTTTTCTTTTTTGATTTTTACACCTATGTCTGGTCTAACTTTAAAAAAGCTTTTTAGGGCTTTTAGGAAAATATCATCCACATTGGTTAAATTTATAGATACATTCATGTTAGCTCCTTTTTTTAAAAAGCATTATAGCAAATTTGTGGCACTAAGCATATAAAAATATTCGATAACACCAACTAAATAGGTATTTAGCTGGTGTTTTAAATAGGTAAAACCCTTATTTTTTCGCTTAGTTTACTTTTGAGTACATCTTCTATGGCATAAAGTGTTCCAGTCGAACCACTCGCACATCCGCTGCATGCTCCTAAATATCTTATGTAAATATCTATATGTTCATCGCCCTTTTGGATGTCGATAATTTCCATATTTCCCCCATCCATCATGAGCATTGGGCGAATGTCTGCATCTATTATCTCTTCGACTGCTTTTAATTGCCCAACCACTGTCATGTGTTCAAAATCGCTTACACCATCTGCTTGTTTTTCCATATTTTCCATCTCCATTTCAGCTCTTGTTTCATCTAGGATGTCTTTTAGGTAATATTCCCTATCCTCATGACCTCCTGGCTTTATACAGGAACCACAAAAAGCTCCAGCTTTTGTGTAGTTTGTTATATCTTCGATGTTTTTAAGATCGTTTAGCTTTATCACTTCTTTGATGGTGCCCAAACTTACCCTTGCACATTCACACACCATTATCTCATCTTCAAAATCCTCTGGATTTACACCTTTATATTTGGCAGCTGCGGCTTTTATAACATCATAAGCCATTACTGAACAGTGCATTTTTTGGGGTGGAACTGCTGGAGTTTGAGGGTTATCACGCATGGCAAATTCAACATCCAAATTTGTTATCTTAACTGCCTCATCAACGCTTTTTCCCTTGCAAAGCTCAGCCATGGTATCACTGCTTGCTATGGCGGTTCCGCATCCAAAACTTTTAAATTTACTATCTAAGATAATGTCATTTTTTTCATCCACTAACCAATAGAGCCTAACCGCATCCCCACAACTTTCAGCTCCGAAGTCAGCAACTATCAATTTTCCGCCTCTTTTTTCGGCTTCCTCTTCTGTTATTTCACCCATGTTTTGTGGGTTATTCATCAAATCTTGTACCTTTTGGCTATATTCTTCCCAAATAGAGCCACCAATTAAATCATTTTTTGCCATTTTTTTATCCTTTTATAATCCGCTTTTATGCCCCTTTGGAGCATAAGAATATGTACTTGAAATTCCTCTTAATCTTTGTACTGCTTTGTTTATAATATCTATTGCGTAGTCTATTTCCTCATTTGTTGTAAATCTTGAAAGGGAAAGTCTCAAAGCCGTATGGGCTAAATCTGCCTCGGCTCCAATGGCTTCCATAACAGGATTGCTTTCTAGATCCTCACTAGCACATGCACTTCCCGTGCTTGCTGCTATGCCGTATTTGTTTAGATCCCAAAGCATAGCCTCGCCCTCGATTCCCTTAACACTTGCTAGGATGGTATTTGGAACCCTTTGATCCTTAGTTCCAACTACAAAAACATCGGGAATTTTTAAAAGGGCATCTTCTAATTTATCCCTTAAAATTCTCACATTTTTTTCCTCATCAAAATGTTCTATGGCTAATTTTAGAGCCTTTCCCATACCAACTATCCCAGCCACATCAAGCGTTCCGCTTCTGCGTCCACCCATTTGTTCTCCACCATGTAAAAGGCTTGTTAATTTTCTGCTATCCTTTATGAAAAGTCCGCCAATTCCCTTTGGTCCATGGAATTTATGGGCTGAAAAATTTAAAAAATCCACATCACTTTCTTGAACATCAACTGGAATTTTTCCCACTGCTTGGACTGCATCTGTATGAAATAAGGCTCCATATTCATGGGATAATTCAGCCATTTTCTTTATGGGAAATATCATACCTGTTTCGTTATTTGCCCACATGATAGAAACCAAAGCCACATCATCGCTCAAAGCTTCTTTCAAAGTTTCAATTTCTACGACTCCATCATTATTTACTGGCAGATATGTAACCTCTGCCCCTAAGCTTTCTAAAAATTTACATGTGGCAATGACAGCTGGATGCTCCACATCACTTGTTATAATCCGTTTTTTTTCGCCCGTGTGTATCAAATCAAAATAAATTCCCTTTAAAACCCAGTTTATGCTTTCAGTTGCACATGAGGTTACGATAATGTCATCCTCATCCCTTGCGTTTAAGCCCTCATAAAGATTGTTCATGGCTATTCTCAAAGCTGGATGGGTTTCGCTTCCATATCTATGCAGGGAATTTGGATTGCCGTACATGTGAGTTAAGAAAGGCTTCATAGCCTCATAAGCTTGTGGGTCAAGCATAGTTGTTGCGTTATTGTCTAAATAAACTCTCATTTTTTCTCCATAGTCTTATCAAAGTAAAATGATAAGCATAATTAAATAGGATAAGATATATCCGAAATACGTTTTGGATAATATAACAAATTAGATTAAAAACAATTTAAGGGGTTCGGAAAACAGAAAACAGATAACTAGTAAAGTAAGCATTTTTGCAAAATGCCTTTTATTTTTATGTCATTTCGTCAGTGTTGATTCGGAAAAGGGATTACAGATTGCGGAAAACTGATAACTAGTAGGGTAAGCATTGCAGGGCAATGCTATTTATTTTAATGTTTTGCAAAATTGCAAAATTGTATTAAATTGGTGGAATTTTAAAATTATTTGCGTTTATTTTGCAAAGTTATTGGAAATTTAAGAAAAGTTTTGTTATTATTTCACTCCCCCCCTATTGTGGCGGACGGTTTTGTTCGCCACTTTTCATAATATTTTATGAATTAATACGGAGTGTTATTTAAAATTATTAAGGATATTTTAATGAAAAAAGATATTCATCCAGAATACGTAAAATGCACCGTAACTTGTGCGTGCGGAAATAGCTTTGAGACTATGTCAAACAAGGCTGAGATGAAAATAGATATTTGCAATTCTTGTCATCCATTTTTTACAGGGAGTGAGAAGATTGTGGATTCTGCTGGTCGGGTTGAAAAATTTAAGAAAAAATACAACCTAAAATAAAAAAATGGGCGAGGTATGGTTTATTTTATCCCCACGCCCATAGGAAACTTAGAAGATATCTCGCATCGAAGTTTAAAGCTTTTGATGCGAGTGTCTAAGATATTTTGCGAGGATACTCGTCTTACAAAAAAACTTCTCCATCTTCTGGAAGAGAAATTTCAAATACAAAATCACGAAAAAACCTACATTTCTTTTCATTCCCACAATGAGGATGAGGTTTTAAAGAAAATTGATATAGATCAGCTAAAAACTCAAGACTGGGCTTTTGTGAGTGATGCGGGGATGCCTTGCATTAGCGACCCAGGGGCGAAATTGGTGCAATTTTGCCAAAAAAATCAAATTCCTTATGAGGTTTATCCGGGTGCAAATGCTGCACTTTTAGCCTTTGTGGCAAGTGGATTTTTGGAAGCTAGCTTTACCTTTTTTGGCTTTTTGCCCCACAAAGGCAAGGAAAGACAAAGAAGATTAGAAGAAATTCTAAATCATCCCCACACGAGCATAATTTACGAAAGTCCCCACAGGATAGAACTTTTAGCAAAGGAGTTAAGCTTGCATGAGGGGCAAAGAAAGGTTTTTTTCCTAAAAGAAGCCACAAAAAAACATGAAAAATTTTTCAAGTGCGATCTAGGTGAGATTTACGAACTTATCAAAAATACCAACCAAAAGGGCGAATGGGTGGTGGTGCTAGAGAAAAATCCAAACCCAAATCCCCAAACTCTTTTAAATGTAAATGATGTTTTAGATCTTGATATAAAACCTAAACAAAAGGCAAAACTACTTTCAAAAATTACAAATAAAAGTTCCCAAGAATGGTATCAAAAACTAAGTTTTGATAAAAAATCCCAATTAAATTGAAAATTTAAGTCTATTTAGCTAATATATCCCCTATGATTGTGTACGGAAAACAGCTTTTTTTGCATGTTTTGGAAAAAATGCCCCAAATAATAGAAAAGATTTATCTTGCAAAAGAGTGCGATAAGAAGTTGTTCAATAAAATTAAATCTTTAAATAAAGAGATTTTAAGACCAGATTTTAAAAAAGCACAAGCCCTGGCAAAGGGTGGAAATCATCAAGGTTTTTTACTTGAGATTAAGCCTTTGGAATTTGCTAGATTGGATGATGTGAAAAGTGAAGATTTCTTACTTGTTCTTTATGGTTTAAGTGATGTGGGAAATATAGGGGCAATCTGCAGAAGTGCCTATGCTTTTGGGGTTGGAGCTGTTATAATTGCAGGCGTTAAAAGCATAAATCTTGAAGGGATTTTGCGAACTTCAAGTGGGGCTATTTTTGATTTGCCCATAGTTTTGAAAAAAGATGGATTGAGTTTACTAAACGAATTAAAACAAAGTGGTTTTTATATATATGCAAGCCATATGGATGGTTTGGATATAAGAAAAGCCAAGATAAAAGACAAAAAAGTTCTCATCATGGGAAGCGAGGGTTTTGGGATACCAAAGAAAGTTCTTGCAAAAAGTGATGAGGTGGTTAAGATAAAAATGGTAAGGGAATTTGATTCTTTAAATGTGAGTGTTGCGACAGCTATAATGTGTGATAGGATGGTAAATGGATAATATAAATGTTTTAGAAGAGTTAGGTCTTGGGGAAGTTTCTAGAAAAACCCATATAGAGGTTAAGTTTTTAGAATACATGTTAAATAAGGATTTTGGCAAACTACATCGTACAAATACTTTGGGATTTGTGAAAATTTTGCAAAGGGAATATGATATAGATCTATCAGAGTGGGTTGATGAGTTTGAAATATTTTGCATAGAAAATAAAACTAAAGACGATAAGACTTATAGCAATGCTTTATTTGGAAGTGATAAAAAAGAATCCAGGGGTTTTGGAAAGTTTTTGTTATTTTTGTTATTGCTTTGTTTGTTAGCTGGCGCATTTTATGTGTTAAATAATCTAGGCTATATCAAAATGCTTCAAGATAAATTTACACAAAATGAGAGCAATAATACCCCTTATGTTAAAGCCAATATCGTGGATCAAACCCAAAAGCAACTAAATGATTTGCAAAAAAAAGATATAGAAGATAACGTTGAAGTTGAAGTGGTTGTGGATGAGAATGAAACTAACCAATTAGATGCAATGACTAATCTAGAAGATAATCAAAGTAATGAAAATCCCACTCCCATAATCGAAAAAGATGATAACAAAACCATTATCACATCTGAGATTGAATCTTCTGATCCTGCCTCTTTTGAAGAAAATAATGAAACGACAAAGCCCAAACAAGAGCCAACGGAAAACAATTTAGGTCCCCAAAAGGTTTTTTTAACACCTCCTAATAGGATTTGGGTTGGTTTGATAAATCTAGAAAATAAAAAAAGAAGACAATACCTAACAGGCAAACCCATTGAGATTGATCTAAGTATGCCACAGATCATCATAACAGGTCATGGGCATTTTAATTTTGAGTATGACAATGGAAAGGTTGAAAGTTTTAATTCGAACGGTAAACAATATTATTATGTGGATGATGGTAACATTAAAAAGATTAGTAAAAAAGAATTTATATCGTATAATGGGGGTAAATATTGGTAAGGATATTTTTAGCTCTAATCCTATGTTTTAGCTTTAGTTTTGGGGACATTTTAGGCAATGTAAGATCATTTTTAGATGCTCGTACTTACGGCTCCCAAAGAAATATGATAAATGTGCTTTTTGCTAAAAAAAGTAAATACATAGATGGGCAAACAGGAGAGGTAAATTCCCTTGCCATACTAAGAACCCTAAAAGATAATGGTCTTTTAAACTTTTCTTTCAAATCAGCAGAGCAATTAAAAATATCCTTTGACATAGCTCACAGCCCCCTATTAGCAATGAAGATAATCAATAATACCCTAGATCGATTAGGATATACCTACTATCTAACAGATTATATCAGCAGACAAGATAAGATGCTTTCATGGTCGATCTTGATAAATACCCAAAGCTTACTTGATCCGGTTGTATTTTCAGATATGCTTATTGCCCAAGGGGTTTTTGTTTTGGATATAAGAAAAGAAAATAAATTTAGTTGGAAATACAGCATGGATTTTCAAGATGCAAAGCTTAAAACCATGGATATTGCAAGAAATAGGCAACAAAATTTGCCAAAACCAAATAGACCCTATTGGATAAATGCCCATGGGGCAAAGAATATTTATATAAATGCTCATCATAAGGATAATTGGTTTCCCCTTGTGACATTTTACGATAGGGATCTAAATGTTTTAAAAGAGATAAATTTATCCCAAGATAAGAAACGATTACACGCAAAAATAGATAAAGATGTTACCTATGTAAAAATCGATGATAAATACTTGCTTGATAATATAAAGCGAGGCTTAGTGGTTAGATTAGATTAAAGGAAAAAAATGTTTGATGAAATAAGATTTAACACCATAGACAGATTGCCAAATTATGTATTTGCAGAGATTAATGCCATTAAACTAAACGCACGTCGTGCAGGGGAGGATATTATAGATTTTTCCATGGGAAATCCCGATGGCAAAACCCCTCAACATATAGTAGATAAGCTTTGTGAATCGGCAAATAAAGAAAAAACCCACGGCTATTCTGCAAGTGCTGGCATATACAAACTTCGCCTTGCCATTTGCAATTGGTATGCTAAAAAATACGGCATTACCCTAGATCCAGACACTGAAGCCATAGTTACCATGGGAAGCAAAGAGGGCTTTGTGCATCTAATAACTGCCATCATAAACCCAGGAGACGTTGCAGTTGTGCCTGAGCCTGCTTATCCTATCCACACCCAAGCTTTCATCATAGCTGGGGGAAATGTACATCAGATCAAGCTTGATTTTGATGAAGAGTTTAAACTAAAAGAAGATGAATTTTTTGCCCAACTTAGAAAGGCTTTTAAAGATTCTATTCCTAGACCAAAGTATGTTTTGGTAAATTTTCCCCACAATCCCACAACAACAACCGTTGAAAAAGATTTTTATGAAAAGCTTGTAGCCCTTGCAAAAAAGGAAAGATTTTATATCATCAGCGACATTGCTTATGCAGAACTTACCTATAATGACTATAAAACCCCTTCAATTTTTGAAGTAGAAGGCGCAAAAGATGTGGCGATTGAGGGATATACCCTATCAAAATCTTACAATATGGCAGGCTGGAGAGTTGGCTTTTTGGTGGGAAATAAAAAGTTAATAGCTGCGGTTAAAAAGATAAAATCCTGGTTTGATTATGGGCTTTTTACTCCCATACAAGTCGCATCGACCATAGCTTTAAATGAAGATCAATCTTGCGTTGAGGACATAAAACAAACTTATTACAAACGCATGGAAGTTTTGGCTGAAAGCTTTGGAAATGCAGGCTGGGAGATAAAAAAGGTAAATTCAACCATGTTTATATGGGCAAAAATCCCAAAATGTGCCGAGCATCTAGGAAGCATGGAGTTTTCCAAACAACTTTTACGAGAAGCAAAGGTGGCTGTTAGCCCAGGAGTTGGCTTTGGCGAACACGGGGATGGCTATGTAAGAATTGCATTGATCGAAAACGAAAACCGCATCCGACAAGCGGCAAGAAACATAAAAAAATATTTGAAAAAATTTGAAAGTTAGAACATGATAAAAGTAGCAATTTTAGGCGTTGGAACCGTTGGAAGTAGTGTTGTAAAAATACTAGAAGAAAATAAACAAATCATAAAAGCAAGAAGCGGAAAAGATATCATAGCATCTGTTGGGGTTGTAAAGAATCTAAACAAAAAAAGAGATCTTAGCATAGAAATAACAGATGATATAAAAAGTGTTTTAGATCGGGATGATATAGATATTTATGTTGAGCTTATGGGTGGTGTTGAGGAAAGTTATGAAGTGGCTAAAAAAGTCCTCAAAAAAGGAAAATCCCTAGTTACGGCAAATAAAGCAATGTTAGCCTACCATAGGTTTGAGCTTCAAAGGCTCTCAGGTGAAGTAAATATAGGTTTTGAGGCAAGTGTGGCTGGGGGAATACCTATCATAAAAGCCTTACGTGAGGGGCTTAGTGCAAATAAAATAGTTTCTATTTTTGGCATTATGAATGGAACTTGTAATTATATTTTAACCAAAATGATGAATGAAAGTGTGGATTTTAAAGAGGTTTTAGCAAAGGCTCAAGAGTTAGGGTACGCCGAAGCAGATCCGAGTTTTGATGTGGGTGGATTTGATGCGGCTCACAAGCTTTTAATCCTCTCATCCATTGCCTATGGGGTTCATGGTGATCCTGAAGATATTTTGATAGAAGGTATTGAAAATATTGACCAAGATGACATTGCTTTTGCTAAAGAGTTTGACTATAAAATTAAACTACTTTGTATAGCTAAAAAGAGTGGCGATTTTGTAGAACTTCGTGTTCATCCAGCCTTAGTTTCAAATGAAAAAATGATAGCCAAGGTTGATGGGGTTATGAATGGGGTTAGTGTTATTGGCGATGCGGTTGGTGAGACTATGTATTACGGAGCTGGAGCTGGCGGAGATGCTACTGCGAGTGCGGTTATATCGGATATTATCGACATAGCAAGGGATGGAAAGAGCTCTCCCATGCTAGGCTTTAAAAAACCCCTTGAGAAGTTAGAATGCAAACTCTTGCCCATCGATCAAATCCAAACAAAATATTATATAAGATTGCATGTAAAAGATGAAAAGGGAGTTTTAGCAAACATCACAAATATAATGAGTAAGCATAATATCTCCATAGAAAGATTTTTACAAAAACCAAGTCTAAATCAAAATGAGGCTACCTTGCTATTTTCAACCCACACATGCAAAGAAAAGGACATCAAGCAAACCCTAAAAGCCATACAAGATACAAAGTTTTTGACAGCTAAGGTAAATATGATACGCATAGAAGATTGATGTTAAGTTTTGGTAAAAAGGGTGAAAGAAGGGCGATAAAATTTTTAAAAAAGCAAAAACTAAAAATTTTAAAAACCAATTTTCATTCCCGCTTTGGTGAGATAGACATCATAGCCAAAGATAAAACTACCCTGCATTTTATTGAGGTAAAAGCATCTAAAGATTATGATCCAATCGAACGCATAACCCCACAAAAATATCAAAAAATACTAAAAACTATAGATTATTATATGTATCAAAATCCCAATGATTTAAATTTTCAAATAGATGCGATTTTGGTTAAAGATAAACAAATTGAATGGCTTGAAAATATTAGTTTTTAATTTGCGTTAAATATATATTTAAATTTATCCTATACAATGCCAAAGCTTAAAAGGAGGGAAGATGAATGACGTCATCATAATAGGCGGAGGCGTTGCTGGTTTGGGTGCTGGCATAACCTTGGGTTCTAGCGAGCGAAGCAAGATAGGAAGCTTAAAAACTTTGATAATCGATAATGGCAAGTCAGATCTAAAAAGTGCTGCACTTTATAATGTGCCTTTTATACCCAAAGGAATGAAGGGTAAAGATGCCCTAAAAAAGCTAAAAGAGGATGCCTTATTTTTCAAAAGTGTAAGCTTTGTGGAGGATACTGCAAAATCAATAGATACAAATGGGGATAGTTTTTTGGTAAAAACCCTCAAGGGTGAATATAAGGCAAAATATATCATTTTAGCCACAGGGGCTAGTAGCTTTGATATAAAAATAAATGGAAAACAAGTTCCAACAAAAGAGCACACCCTTATGCCAAAACCTGGCAAGATAAAACTTGAATTATCAGGCAGACAAGAATTGCATGAGGGCATTTACGTGGCCGGTCTTTTAAGCGGTGTTACTACCATGTATGCTACTGCACTAGGCTCAGGAGTTGAAGCAGCTTGTGCCATCTTGAGCAAGATAGCAAATAAATGTGCCATCATCCATGATTTTGATGGCATCAAGGGTTAAGTTGTAGATTAGAACATAATTAAAGATAAAAATTGGCACCGACTTTTCATTTGAGTTGGCACTAAAATCACATAATATCTTGTTTTAATCTTTTAATTGTATAATGATACGTATATTTTAAGAAGGAGAAACTTATGGGAAAATACATAGAGTTAAGTAAATCAAATTTTGATGTGGCTAAGGAAGGGGTTGCCCTAGTGGACTTTTGGGCTCCATGGTGCGGACCTTGCCGTATGCTTTCACCAGTTATCGAAGAATTGGCTGAGGATTTTGAGGGAAAGGCTAAGATTTGTAAGGTAAATACTGAAGAAGAGCAAGATTTAGCCATCGAGCATGGAATTAGATCTATACCAACCTTGCTTTTTTACAAAGATGGGCAGATAGTTGACCAGATGGTCGGAGCTGCTTCCAAGCAAGTTATAGCTGATAAAATAAACTCATTATTATAAACTAAAGGGAGATTTATTCTCCCTTAAACACCCACTTTGATTTTTCCTTACTTTAACCATAACTAAAGCATTTGACTACTACAATTACACATAAAACAAAAAGACCAAAGGATATAATTATGTTAGATTTAGCGATTATCGGTGGTGGACCTGCTGGGTTAACTGCTGGGCTTTATGCCACAAGAGGCGGACTTAAAAATGTTGTCATGTACGAAAAGGGAATGCCAGGTGGGCAGATCACACTAAGTAGTGAGATAGAAAATTACCCAGGACAAAGCGAGGTTGTAAGCGGAATTGACATGATGGCTTCATGGCCAGAGCAGTGCATGAGATTTGGTTTAAAGCACGAAATGGCAGAAGTTTTAAATGTAAAAAAAGTTGGCGATAAATTTATCCTAAATGTAAACGGCGAAGAAGTTGAAGCCAAAAGCGTAATCGTTTGCACAGGAAGCAACCCACGTCGTTCAGGCGTAAAGGGCGAAGATGAATTTTTTGGCAAAGGCATTAGCACATGTGCAACCTGCGATGGATTTTTCTACAAAGGCAAAGAAGTTGTAGTCTTGGGTGGCGGAGATACAGCCCTTGAAGAAGCACATTATTTATCAAAAATTTGCTCTAAAGTTTATTTGGTTCATAGGCGTGATACCTTCAGAGCCTCGCCAGTTATGGTTGAGAAAGTTAAAAAAACTGAAAATATCGAACTAGTTTTAAATTCAACCATAAAAGAAATCTATGGGGATAATATGGGCGTAAATGGCGTAATCGCAGTGGATAAAGAAGGAAATCAAAGAGACATAAAAGTTCCAGGCGTTTTTGTTTTTGTGGGCATGATAGCTAACAACGAAATCCTAAAACAAGAGGACGGAAGCTATCTTTGTGAACTAAATGAGCAAGGTCAGGCCGTAGTTGATTTGAAGATGAGAACTTCTACAAAGGGGCTTTTTGTGGCTGGGGATTTGAGGATTGATGCAGCAAGACAAGTTGTTTGTGCAGCAGGAGATGGTGCAACAGCGGCACTAAGTGCTATGAGCTATCTTGAGAGTTAAAAATGTTAAAAGTTGGAATACACGGGTCCACGGGCAGAATGGGGCAAATGATAGTTGAGAATTTACAAAACGATAGTGATGCAAAAGTTGAAATCCTACATGCAATAGAGGATTTTCCTTATCCGTTGAGGGAGGATTTTGCGGTTACGAGTGATACAGAAGAATTGCTTAAAAAAAGTGATGTTGTGATTGATTTTACCATAGCAAAAGGAACTGAAGCCTTACTTGAAGTGGCTTTGGAAAATCCAAAACCGCTAGTTATCGGCACAACAGGACTAAGCCCTCATCAACAAAACTTGCTAAAAGAAGCGGCGAAAAATATGCCTATTTTGTATTCGACAAATATGTCTTTAGGCGTTGCGGTTTTAAACAAACTCGTCGCCCTAGCATCTAAAAGCCTAAGGGATTTTGACATCGAAATAGTCGAGCAGCATCACAGATATAAAAAAGACGCACCAAGCGGAACCGCCATGACACTTGGCGAATACGCTGCAAATGCTAGAGGTTTGGATCTTGAAAAGGTTAGAGTTAGCGGACGAAATGGTTTAATAGGAGAAAGAAGCAAGGACGAGATAGCCATCATGGCAATTCGTGGTGGAGACGTAGTTGGGCGACATACGGCTGGGTTTTACAACGATGGGGAATTTATCGAACTAAACCACACCGCCACAAGCCGAGCAACCTTCGCAAAAGGTGCCATAAAAGCAGCAAAATGGGTAGCAAATCAAGAAAGCGGACTCTACCACATAAGCGACTGCTTGGGGTTGTAGGTTTTGGTGATTGGGGATTAGTGGTTGGGGATTAGTGGTTGGTTTGTTGAAATTTGTTGAAAGTTTAGCGTAGCAACGGGCTTCTTACGACAAAGCCGTTTGTTCCGTTGGTTGTCTGCTATAAGAAACAGAAGTATAGTCTTATGGTTGGTGCCAAGGCACATGAGTTTGGTCAAGTCTAAAAACGATTTTTAGTGTTTAGTATTTGGTGATTGGTGATTTTGATTTTTCATTCAAAAAAACATTAAAGCCGTAAGGCGGTTACAAAAGAACGTAAAAATAAAAACAAAGGAAGATTATGTGTGCAGTTGTGGGAGTTTTTGGGGATGAAGAGAGTGCTAAGATAGCTTATTATTCTCTTTTTGCCATGCAACATCGTGGACAAGAGGCATCTGGGATTAGCGTAAGTGATGGGGAGCATATAAAAACTATCAAGAAAAAAGGGCTTGTAACTGATGTGTTTAATTCTGAAAATCTTACTAGCTTAAAAGGAACTATGGCAGTTGGACACAATCGTTATTCAACGGCTGGAAAATCTTCTGCTGAAGATGCCCAACCAGTTAGTGCAAGCTATATGCTAGGCGATATCGCCATAGTTCACAATGGAAATCTTATAAATAAAAATGAAATTAGATCTAAACTTATAGAAAAAGGTGCCATTTTCCAATCAAACATGGACACTGAAAATCTCATCCACCTAATTGCCAAAAATTTAAACGGCAAACTTCAAGATAGGATAATCGAAGCCCTAAATATCGTAAAAGGGGCTTATTGTTTTTTGATCCAAAGTAGAAAAAAGATGTTTGCTATCCGTGATAAATACGGTGTTAGACCCCTAAGCATAGGAAAGCTTGAAAGTGGCGGATATATCGTTGCTAGCGAGACATGTGCTTTTGATTTGGTTGGGGCAAAATTTATAAAAGATGTAAAGCCTGGGGAAATGATTATTTTTGAGGATGGAAGTGAGGAATTTAAAAGTATCCAGCTTTTTGAGCCAGAACCTAGGATTTGTGCTTTTGAGTACATTTATTTTGCCAGACCAGATAGTTTGATAGATGGTAAAAATGTTCATCAAATTCGCCAAAAAATGGGCGAGGAATTAGCCAAAGAAAACCCAGTTGAAGCAGATCTAGTCATCCCTGTTCCAGATAGCGGAATAGGAGCGGCTTTGGGCTACGCAAAGCAAAGTGGCATCCCTTTTGAAATGGCAATAGTAAGAAACCACTATGTGGGTAGGACTTTCATCGAACCAACCCAGCAAATGCGAGATTTAAAAGTAAAACTAAAACTTTCTCCCATGAAAGAAATACTAAAAGGTAAAAGGGTTGTGGTGATTGACGATAGTATAGTGAGAGGCACAACAAGCAAAAAAATCGTCCAGCTTATCAAAAACGCAGGTGCTTCACAGGTTCATCTTCGCATCGCATCACCTGCCATCAAACACCCTTGCAGATACGGCATTGACACTCCAAGCTACGAAGAGCTAATTTGTGCAAATTACAGCCAAGAGGAAGTAAGAGACTATGTTGGGGCAACTAGTTTAGAGTTTTTATCCATAGAGGCACTAAGACGAAGTTTAGGGGATGATAGAGAGTATTCTTTGGTTAGCTTTGATGGGGATTATTTTATAAAGTAAGTTTGTTATTTTCTTTGTTTTTTTTCTTCAATCCCACTAAGTCCAAATCTTCTTTTTAATTCGGTTTTTACTCTGTCTGGATGTATATTTTGAGCTTCAAGGGCAACTAACATGTGAAAAACCAAATCCGCACATTCATAAACGACTTCTTTTTCATCTTTATCTTTACATGCAAAACAAAATTCTCCAGCTTCTTCTACTATCTTTTTGAGTAAAGAATTTTCTTTGCCATTTAGTAGTTTTGAAACATAGGATTTTTCTGGATCGGCGTTTTTTCTTTCTTTTATAACATGATATAAAGTGTCTATAATGCTGTAGGTTTCATCTAGATCTACTTGTGGATTTTGGGGTTTTTCTTCTATATCTAATCTTTGGAAAAAGCAAGATTTTCTGCCTGTATGACAAGCCACTTCTCCAATTTGTTTTACTTGTAAAAGTAAAGTGTCGTTGTCGCAGTCTAAAAACATGGCTTTGATCTCTTGCACATTTCCACTACTTTCGCCTTTTTTCCAGATCCTTTGCTTTGTGCGTGAGAAATAGTGGGCGTAGGAAGTTTTACATGTAAGCTCATAAGCTTCTTTGTTCATGAAGGCTAACATCAAAACTTCCTTGCTTGTTTCATCTTGAACGATGACGGGAAGAAGTCCTGCGACTTTTTCCCAATCTATATTAATGTCCATTATTGTAAGGCACTTGATGTGGCTTTGTGGCTCTTAGTATCAACCCAAATATTTGGCGTTGAGCCACCAGGAGTTAAGAAAATTTGAGTATTTCTATTTTGCTTTAAGGCTTCGTTAAATTTGCCTTGAACTTCGATTTGTCGTAATTCAAGCAAGTTTTGACTCAAACTATCAGAGATCAATTTGTTCGCATTTGCCTTTCCAATAGCTTCGATTTTAAGTGCATCTGCTATACCCTTTGCTTGTTTTATCTTAGCCTCCGCTTGACCTTGAGCTACCGTTACGGCTATCTTTGCTTCAAGTTTTGCCTTTTCTTCTTCTTGCTTTTTGGCTTGAACTTCTTCGATTCTATCTTTTATACGAGGTGGCAAGATGATATCGCGAAGTTGGACAGACTCAAGATTTACAGGGCTTTCTTTTAGGCTTTTTATCTTAGCTTCTATGCCCCTATCGATTTCAGATGCGATTTTATTTCTATTTGTTGGAAGCTCTTCAGCTGGGTAATTTCCAACCACACTTCTAACAACCTCACGAACAACTGGGTTGATTATCTTATCTTCCCACGCTAAGCCCCAAACTGCGACCGTGTCAGAAGCTCTTTGGGGATTTAGTTTGTATTGGACTGTTAAATCTATCAAAACCGTAAGACCACGTGCATCAAGAACAGAAATGGAATTTTTCTGTATGATTCCAGCCCCTTGTCTTAGTGCATCTGATGAATCTTCATTGGATGAATAATTTACAATCCTAACCTTAGTATCAACTAAAATTACCTTTTGTATAACAGGCACAAAAAAGTGAATCCCCGCACCCAAAGGTTTTGGGTCAAATTTTCCCGCTGTTACCATGATACCCATCTGACCCGAATTTACTATAACAAATGGTTTGGCTAAAAATAAAATTACAACTATGGCGATTACAACATAAATAAGCCCCATGAATTTTCCACCACCACCTTTGAAAAACTGCGGTGGCTCAAATGAGCTTTGGTTTGAATTATTGTTTGAATTATTTCCCTTTTTATTGAAATAATCATTTAAATCTGCTGGCATTTTTTTCCTTTAAATATAAGTTAGCATGTATTCATACTTTGGGTTTCTTCCGTAAACCACATCAAAATAGGCATCTTGAAGCTTTTTGGTGATCTCACCTCTAGCTCCATTTCCGATAATCCTTCCATCCACATTATTTACAGGCGTAACCTCAGCAGCAGTTCCTGTAAAAAACGCTTCATCGGCTATATAAACTTCATCCCTTGTTATTCTTTGTCTTAGAACTTCTAGATCTAGATCTTTAGCAAGTTTAATAATCGTATCTTGGGTTATACTCTCAAGGGAATTATCATTTGGTGGGGTTATGATTTTTCCATCTCTAACGATAAAAAAGCACTCTCCGCTGCCTTCAGCGATGAAGCCATCATCATCTAAAAGTAAGGCTTCTTCATATCCAGCATCAATTGCTTCAAATTTTGCCATCTGGGAGTTTAGATAGTTTGCTGCTGCTTTTACCTTTCCCATGTTGGATTTTACTGGGTTTCTAACAAAGGATGAGATTTTTACCTTAATGCCCTTTGCCAAACCTTCTTCGCCCAAATATGCACCCCATTCCCAAGATGCTATGGTTGTGTTTACGGGAGCTTTTATATGGTAAATACCCATAACTCCATAGCCAAGATAGATTAATGGGCGTAAATAAACATTTCCCTTAAATTCATTTTTTCTAAGCAGTTCGATTTGAGCATTTTCAAGTTGTTCAAGACTAAACTTGGGAGTTATTAAAACACATTTTGCAGAATTTAAAAGTCTTTTTGTGTGGTCTCTTAGCCTAAAAATTGCCAAACCCTTATCGGTTTGATAAGCTCTAGTTCCCTCAAATACACCATTTCCATAATGTAAGGTATGGGATAATACATGGGTTTTTGCCTCATCCCAAGATACAAATTCCCCATCCATCCAGATATATTTTGCTTTATTCATATAAAAACCTTTCGATTAAATAAGATGGTATGATACCAAAAAAATGGTTAAAATATAGTTTATCGAAGAAAAAAATTTATAATTTGAAAAGTTTTTTTCGCTAAAATGCCAAAAGAGGTTACGCCAGAGGGAGCAACCTCTGGCGTAAATATTGCCTCTGTTAGGAGGTGATATATTATGTCGCTCAAAACACTAATAGTCGTAATTATAGCATTAATGTTGATAATTACAAAGGCTAACTAGCCTTAGCCCCCATTATATGGGGGTTTTTAGTGTTTTGCCCTCTGGTAAAAAAGTGATTATTTTTTAAAATTAAGGAAAAAACATGTTAAAAGAAGGAACAAAAGCACCCGAATTTTGCTTACCAAATCAAGACGAAGTTGAAGTTTGCCTAAGGGATTTTAAAGGAAAATGGGTAGTTTTATATTTTTACCCAAAAGACAACACCCCAGGTTGCACTACCCAAGCTTGCGATTTTACCGCTTCTTTTCCAGAGTTTAACTCTCTTAACGCAGTCATACTAGGGGTTAGCCCAGATAGCCCTAAAAAGCACAGAAATTTCATTGAGAAAAAAGATTTAACCATAACTCTACTAGCCGACGAAGAAAAAGAAGTAGCAAAACTCTACAATGTTTGGCAACTAAAAAAGTTTATGAGCAAAGAATACATGGGTATAGTCCGCTCAACTTTTCTCATAGATCCAGAGGGCAAAGTCGTGAAAATTTGGGATAAAGTTAGGGTTAAGGGTCATGTTGGGGCAGTAAGGGAAGAGTTGGAAAAACTTAACTAATAATACTATTAACTATCCCCAAAGCTTGCTCTAAAACATCTTTTGGGGAACGTTCTACAAATTTTATTTTTCGTGAATTATAGTCGATGAATTTTAACTGCTCGCACATAATAAAGCCTTCTATTTTTTCATGCTTTATTTTCACATGAAAAGTAAAATCACGCTTTATGCTTGTTATTGGACAAACATAGGCTAAACCTAAATGGGAATTAAAAGTTTTATTACTAACAACCAAGGCTGGTCGTCTTCCCTTTTGCTCATGCCCGCTTTGTGGGTCAAAACTCAAAACCACCAAATCCCCTTGTATTGGAATATATTTTACCAAACTTCTAACCCCATTTTATCTGAAATTTCCTCATGAGGCTTATAATCTTTTGGAACTTTTTTTACCAATTCTTTTATATTGTATTTTTTTCTTTGTAACTTCTGAGGCTCAAGTATGATTTTTTTATCTACCACACTCATCTTGACCCTATCTCCAACAGATAAATCCAATTCATTTAATATATCTTTTGGAACCCTCAGAGCTAGAGAATTTCCCCATGATGAAATAGTTGCTAACATAAAATATCCTTTTTTGTATATCCTAAGTATATCTTAAAATCTAGAAAGTGTTAATATTGTTTTAATTTGTATAAAAGCGTGTTAAAATTTGTGCTTGCAAATTAGTAAATATGATAAATATATAAAAAAATATAAAAAATGTCTTTAAATATTATTTAGAAGTTTCACTCAAAAATCAATCCCAATCCTAAAACCTTTTTTTGCAAGAGAAAACAATGGTAAATTTTAATACTTGAGCTAGAAAAAAATTTGATTTTTCCTAATAGCATCTTGGTAATGTTTTTTTATTTATCAAGCTAGCTGCAAACATTCTAAGCCAACGATTACTACCATTACAAGAAAAACAAGCGTCTATAACTTTTTGTGAATATTTTAAAGATGCACAACCATTTTTGCCCATTTTGCAAACAATTGCTAAACCACTACTATCACTTCCTGCAACATAATCGCATTTATTTTGCGATACGTAAGAAGCTATGAGAGCATATTTATTATTACCATAGCTACTCAAAGCATATGTATTTTTCATACAAGCATAATAAACAATCAAATCGTTCATGAATTTTTTACATATAAAATTATTTTGTTTTGCTTTGAGTTTTTCAATTTTTCTTTGTATTTCAGCATTTTTTTCATCATAATATTGCTCATACTCTTTATGCGTCTGTCTTGCATAATAAGCATCTTCAACATTATTTTCATTAAAATCTACAAAAAAGTAGAAAGGAAATTGAAAATTATTTATGAAATTTTTATATCTTTTACTCAAAGATTTATCTTCATTAAATACTTTATCATGAAAATATCCTATTTTTAGATTTTTAAATATGTTTATCAGTGGATAAGGTAAAGAATAATTACCGTTCCTACTACTCTCTGCCATTTTAAGCAATTTCTTATCTTCTCTTCCAAAATCTCTATTTTTAATTTTTTTCAAACTTTCATTTGAAAGAAAAAAAATATATTTTGGATAAGTATCGTTTTTTATTGTAGTAGTGTAACAAATGTTGTTTTTTGTTGTAATATTATAACTTGATATTAACTTTGAAATAGAAAAAGTTCCAAGAAAAAATATTTGTTCATCTTTGCTCTTGCATGACTTTAACTCTTCTCTAAGATATTTATGTTTGATGTCGGTATCCATGTTGCCTGATAAAGCAATTGTTTCGAACACTTCACAATTTTTATATGTATTTGGAAGATAATTGATATATTCAAATAATAATTTATTTTTATTGTATTCTGATAATATTAATTCTTCTCTAGCCAATAAATTTATATTTAAAAGAAAAAATATCAATAAAATTTTATTCATTTATTATTACCAAGTTTTACCGTTACTAAAGGTTAAGAGTGGCATGGCTTTTTTGACCTTACCATTAACATATGGACGTGAAATCCATAATTTCTTTTTTGATAAAATTTTACTCATTTTTTCATCTTCCTTTAATAGCTTTCCTATTTTTTTTCCGTTTATACTAATAATTGATACAAGAGCATTGTGAACTAAAATTTTATCTCTATTTCCTTTAAGAGTGACCCAATCTTTTGTTTTTTTGAAAACATTAAATTTAATATTTTCATTAAACATAAAGAAGCATTTTTTATCGCTAGAATTTACTTCTTTTTCAAGCGATTTTATAAGATCCTCATTTACACCGCTTTGAATTTTTCGCATAAGATATATGTTTGAATGCTTTGCAAGTTCTCTATTTTCACAAAAAATTCCAATAAACCATTTTGACTTTCCTATTTCAACTGAAAAACTATTTACGCATAATCCTAAAACCATAATTACACCAAGAATAACCTTTTTCATCTCATCTCCTTAAAATTAAATTACTAGCTATAGTCGAACCTCTTATGGCTAGTTGTAATGAAATTATTACATATATATACTTATGGTAAGTTTAACCATAGGTAGTTTTTTTATGAAAGAATGTTCGATTGATAATGCGAAAATGTTAGAAATTTACAAAATAATAGGTCAAAATGTTAAAAATATAAGAATAGATAAAAAAGTATCTCAACTAAAATTGGCATTAGAAATTGGTCATAATTCAGTTGGCACGATTTCTACATGTGAGCTTTGTCTAAACAACAAACACTTCAATATCGAACATCTCGTAAAAATCGCCGATGTTTTAGAAGTGGATATAAAAGATTTTTTTGAGGGGATTTAATTTTTAATCCCCATCTCACATCCTATCCACTCTTTATCTTTTGAGTTTATTTCTTTTGGTTTTTGGATGATTATATTTTTTTCTGTCAAACCTTTTGCTAGCAAGGCTTCTTTGATGGCATTTGCCCTTAGGGTTGCTAGTTTTACTAGATCTGTGTCTTCGTCTTCTTTGGCATCTAGTTTTTTATCATAGGTTCCTTGGACGCTTAGTTTTAGTTTGGGGTATTTTTGGATGATTTTTACATAACTATCCATTTTGGCATTTTCGGATACTTCTAAAATGGCACTTGAGGCTTGAAAATCGACACTTTTTAACTTGTCCGCATCTACTCCTAAAACATTTCCTATGATGTTAAATGGGGCTGAGACTATGCTTGTGAAAAATTGGATTATGGTTTTTACTATCACACTGCCATAGCTAAAGTCTGGACTATTCATGTCCCCTGAAAATGGAATATTTAGGTTTATGTCTCCATTGCTATCTTTTAATAAGCTTAAGGCTAATTCAAGGGGTACATTTAGAGCATCTTTGCTTTTGACTTTTTTACCAAGGTTAAAATTTTGGATCTTGGTTTCGCTTTTGCCTTGCAGTTGTCCTTTTTTGATATTTTGGCTTATCTGTGAACTTATGGTACCTTTTTTGGTGTCGTATCCTAGGTATTTTTGGGTGTAGGCGTTTATGCTTTTTATGCTTAGATTTCTTATATTTGTGTCAATTTTGCTATTTATTTTTATGTCTTTTGGTATAAAATTTCCGCTTATGCTTAATAATCCTGTTTCGTTTATATTGGCATTTAATTTTAGTTTTGTATTCTTGGGTTTATTTAGGTAAAAATCATCCAAATCTAACTTTATTTTATTTACTAGAGTGTTAGATGGGCTTGGTAAATTTTGATTTTTTAGGTTTAATTCCCCATCTTTTAGACTAAGTTTTTTCAAAGCAGAGTCAAACTTTTTGCCGCTTTTTTCTTTGTTTTTGTTTTCATGTTCTATAAAAATATTATCAAAATTATTTTTACCATTTTTTTGCAAATCAATATCTATACTTGGATTTTCTAGGGATAAATTTTCTATTTCTAGCTCATTTTTTTCTTGGTTAAAATTAATATTTTTTGCATCTAGATCGCCCAAGGATATTAGCTTTTTTTCCTTTTTATCAAGCAAGTTGATTTCTTTAAGTTTTGCGTTTGAGGTTAAAATAAGATTTTCATTTTTGTATTTTATATCTCCCTGTGAGCCTAATTTTCCCTTTGTTAGTTTTGCTTTTATAAATTTTTGGATGTAAGGATTTAACTTTTCTAAACTATTATATTCTAAATTATATTTTGCATCTAAACTAAAAGGATTTGCTAAAATATCTGTTTTTAGTGATAGCTTTAATTGATCTTTTTCGCTTGCGTTTAGATCTAAAAAGATACTCTTATTTTGGTCGCTTGAAATGTTTTTAATGTGGGCGTTTATGGATGAAATTGTTTGGTTAAATTCATTTTTATCACTAAAATCTAGTTTGGAATTATTTATATTTATATTATCAACTAAGTATTTAAATGAAACATTACCCTTACTTGCATTTTGTTCGATTTGCCCATCTTGTTTGGATTGATTTTTATCTTCAAAAAGATTTATTTTAAGATCGGCTTGGTTGAGATCTATATTTTTTATCCTCGCTTCAAACTTGTTTGCAAGGTCATATTTTATATTTATGTTTGAGATTTTTGCCTCTTTTGTTTTTGCTTTTATGGGTAAAAAATCATTTTCAAATAAGCTTACCCCATTTGCTATCACATGACCCTTACTAATCTCAAGTGCCTTTTTTGAACTGCTTAAAAAGAGGTAAAAATCCTTAAAATCCAAGCTTTTTAAACTAGCAATCTTATCTTCATTTTTGAAAATCTCCATATTCTTAAAATTAATATCTTTTATGTCCCCATCTAACTTTATGCCATTTTTATTTATACTCATCTCATAAGAAAAATCCATATCAACCCTTGTATTTTTGGGGTAAAGTTCCTTTTTGCTTAAGCCATAGGCGACTAGGGAGTTTAGGTTCATATCCTTTATATTAAATCGTCCTTTTATATTGAGCGGATTTAGGCTAATGGTTCCTTTGTAGGATAGATCTTTTGCGTTTGAAATCTTTGTATCTAGGGTTTGGGAGCTTATAAAATCTTTTTTACTGCTTAGGTTTTTGAGTTTAAGATTTAATGGGCTAAAGGAAAGTTTTATAGGTTTTTTTGCATTTTTTGCATCTAGATTTATATTTGCTTTTTTAATTTCTAGATTTTTTATTTCAAAATTCCAAGGGGATTTACTTTGTGTTTTTGTGGTATTTTTATCATTAATTTCCATGTATTGTAAAAGGTTTGTTTTCCCTTCTTTGTCAATTTTGATGGATAAAGAGGGTAGATCTAAACCAATATCTTCAAAGGAAATCAGCTTGCTAAATAAGGGAAAGATGTCTAGGTTTGCGTGCAGATTTTTTGACTCAAAAAAGCTGAATCCATCCTTATCGCTTATCTTGGTATTTTCTAAATTTAGATAAAAACTAAAAGGATTAAAATATATTTTCTCAATCCTTACATGCAGGTGGGTTTTTTGGGCTAATTTTTCTGGTAGGAAATTTTTCATAATGTAAGGAATGCCAAAAAATCCAAGTAAGGTGTAAAATATAAATATAAAAATCGCCATAAAAGAAAATATTTTCAATGCCCTCATATATAAAATCCTTTTTTGGTATAATTTTCTTATTATATCAAAGTTTTGTGAATAAAATGTGATATAATCCATAAAAAAAGGTTTTAGATGCTAGTTCACATTTGTTGTTCCGTTGATAGTCATTTTTTCTTGCAAGAGCTTAAAAAACTTTATCCCAAAGAAGACTTAGTGGGCTTTTTTTATGATCCGAATATCCATCCTTATAGTGAATATTGCCTACGTTTACTAGATGTTAAAAGAAGTTGTAAAAAGCTTGGAATTAGACTGATTGAGGGGGAATATGATTATGAAAATTGGCTTGAGGCGGTGCGTGGGTTTGAAAATGAGCCCGAAAGAGGAAAAAGGTGTAATCTTTGTTTTGATAATCGCCTTGAAAATACAGCCATAAAAGCTAAAGAACTTGGGCAAAAAACCATAACAACAACCCTTTTGACTAGCCCGAAAAAATCTATGGAGGATCTTGGCAACTCTTTAAAACAAATTTGTGCTAAACATGAACTAAATTTCATCACCCCAGATTTTCGCAAAAATTCAGGCACATCAAGGCAGTTTGAATTAGCCAAAAAAGATATGCTTTACCACCAAAATTATTGCGGATGCCTCTTTGCCCTAAATGACCAAAGGCAAAGCCAAAAAAGGTTAAGTGATGAGCTAATGAGCCCGATTTCAGCTCAGATCTTGCCATCAAGCATAGATGAGAGAATAAAGCTTTATGAAAAGGTAAGAAAATGGGAGAAAAAAGGGAAAGATTTTTGGCTTAAAAGGGAGAGTTTTTTAAATTATCGATTATTAGATGCAAAGATTAAGGCCCAAGGCGAGGTTTTGCCATCTTATATTTTGTTTTATTCTCACATGAAAAGGACTTTTACTAGGGGGAAGATTGCCAAAGAGGAAGATGGAATAGGATATTTCAATAGGGAAAATATAATATTTTTAAGCCTAGAAAAATACAATAATCTAAGTAAGAAAAATTATAAAAGTGTAAAAGAGTTGATTTTTGCTCCACCAAAGCTCAAAGTTGATTTGGATGTGAGGAAAAAATTGCAAGATAACTTTTTTTCCCTTTCGCCAATTATCATTTTAGATGCCCTAACTTTCCATAGGCTAGAAATTACCTTAAATTCACATATATACCAAGATGTTAGGGAAATTTTAGCAATAAAAAGATAAAATACCTAAATTAAAATTAAAACTAACTAGGGAATAGTATGATAGATGTAACAAAAATTCAAAAAATATTGCCCCATAGGTATCCTTTTTTACTTATAGATAGGGTGATAGAGCTTAAAAAAAACACACAAATAGAAGCTTACAAAAACGTAAGCATAAGTGAGCAAATCTTCCAAGGACATTTTCCAGATCATCCCATTTACCCAGGTGTTATGATCATAGAAGGAATGGCACAAGCGGGTGGAGTTTTGGCATTTGAAAGTATGAGTGGAGATGCTCAAAATGATGCTAGAGATAAGGTTGTTTATTTTATGAGCATAGATAAAGCGAAGTTTAGAAAGCCCGTGGTTCCAGGGGATAAACTTGTTTATAAACTAGATGTTTTAAAACATAGGGGAAATATTTGGGTACTGCAAGGAAGGGCTTTGGTCGATGAGAAAGTGGTGGCCGAAGCTGAACTTAAAGCTATGATAGTGGATAAATAAGATGCCTTCTATTCATAAGAGTGCCATCGTTGAAGATGGAGCGGTGATAAAAAAGGGCGCTAAAATTGGGGCTTATACGTTTATTTCAAGCAAGGCGACCATAGGAGAGAATGTTCAGGTAATGCAAGGAGCTCAAGTTTGCAATAAAACCACCATAGGCAAAAATACAAAAGTTTTTCCCTATGCCATGGTTGGGGCAAATCCCCAAGATCTAAAGTATAAAGATGGACAAGACACTGCCCTAGAAGTTGGTGAAAATTCTATCATAAGAGAATTTGTAACCATAAACACAGGCACCATAGGGGGTGGCGGGCTTACAAGGGTTGGAAGTAATGTTCTTATCATGAACTACTGCCACATAGCCCACGATTGCATTTTGGGAGATAATGCCATTTTAGCAAACAATGCCACCCTAGCAGGACATGTGGAAGTTGGGGATTTTGTGGTAATTGGCGGTCTTACTCCTATACATCAATTTGTCAAAATAGGCGAAGGCTGTATGGTTGCGGGTGCTAGTGCTCTAAATCAAGATCTGCCACCCTTTTGTTTAGCAGAGGGCAACAGAGCCATGATAAAAAGCCTAAATCTAACAGGACTAAGAAGAAGGTTTGATAAAGAAGATATAAATGAGCTTAAAACCGCATTCAATAGTCTATTTAGATCTAAAAAGCCCCTAAGGGAAAATGCCCAAAATATTTTCGAAACAAGTCAAAATGAAAAAGTAAAAAAAATGTGTGAATTTATCTTAAATACAAAACGTGGAATACCCTATGAGAGAAAGGTATAGCAATTGTGAGATGGAAAGGCAAATGTAAATGAGTAAAAAACAAAAAGAATGTAGTTTTTGTGGTGTTAAAGAAAGCGAAAAGCTAAGATTGATAGCTGGGTTTAATGCCTATATATGTGAAAATTGTGTGATCTCAGCACACAAAATAATGCATCCAGACGAAAATAAAAGTCCAAAGATTGCAGATAAAGAACTATTGACACCCAAAGAGTTAAAGGCTGTTTTGGATGAATTTGTTATAGGGCAGGAAAGGGCAAAAAAGGTTTTCTCAGTGGGTGTTTATAACCACTATAAGAGGATTTTTAAACAGCACAACATAAAAGATGGTGATACGGAGATCTTAAAATCAAATATCTTACTAGTTGGACCAACTGGAAGTGGAAAAACCCTCATGGCACAAACCCTAGCTAGGTTTTTGGATGTGCCAATAGCCATCAGCGATGCAACAAGCCTAACGGAGGCTGGTTATGTGGGAGAGGATGTGGAAAATATCCTAACTAGGCTCCTCCAAGCGGCCGATGGGAATGTTAAAAAGGCTGAACAAGGTATAGTTTTTATAGATGAAATGGACAAAGTTGCTAGAATGGGCGAGAACCGTTCTATAACTAGGGATGTTTCTGGTGAAGGGGTTCAGCAGGCCCTTTTGAAGATCATAGAAGGAAGTGTGGTAAATATTTCTTCAAAGGGTGGACGTAAGCATCCAAATCAAGATTTTATCCAGATTGACACTTCAAATATACTTTTTGTTTGTGGTGGGGCCTTTGATGGCCTAGAAGAGATCATCCAAAGAAGAATTGGAAAAAATGTTTTAGGTTTTGGGCAAAAGTCTAGTGCGAGTGAGAAAAAGGATGTTTTAAGGTTCTTAGAGCCCGATGATTTGGTTCACTTTGGTCTAATCCCAGAGCTCATAGGTCGTTTACATGTTATAACAACCCTAGAAGAATTAAGGGTAGAGGATATGGTTAGAATTTTAAGCGAGCCAAAAAATGCCATTTTAAAACAATACAAAAAACTCTTTTCAATCGATGAGGTTGAGCTTACTTTTGAAAAAGATGCCTTAAAAGAGGTTGCAAATTTGGCATTGAAGAGAAAAACGGGGGCAAGGGGTCTTAGAACCATCATGGAAGAGACCATGGTAGATGTTATGTATGAACTTCCAGAACTCGGTGGTTTTGAGGTCATTATAACTAAAGAAGTTATAACAAAGGGCGAAAAACCTTTGTATGTTAAAAAAAATATAAAAAGCGCATAAGGAATAAAAATGATATTAAGTCAGTTGATTGGATTTTTTTCAAGGGATATGGGTATAGATCTAGGAACAGCAAATACTCTAGTTCTTGTTAAGGGCAAGGGAATTATAATAGATGAACCCTCAGTTGTTGCGGTTCAGTATGATAAACATGGGAAGCAAAATATCTTAGCTGTTGGTCACGAGGCAAAGGAAATGGTTGGTAAAACCCCAGGCTCCATCGAGGCGATTCGTCCTATGAGAGATGGGGTTATAGCTGATTTTGATATGACTGAAAGAATGATAAGGTATTTTATAGAAAAGGCCCATGGCAGAAAAAGTCTTATCCGTCCTCGTATTATCATTTCAATTCCTTATGGATTAACCCAGGTTGAAAGAAAGGCCGTTAGAGAGTCTGCTATGAATGCTGGTGCTAGGGAAGTGTTTTTGGTTGAAGAGCCAATGGCAGCTGCTATCGGGGCTAATCTTCCTGTAAGGGAGCCTAAGGGGAGTTTGATAGTTGATATTGGCGGTGGAACCACAGAAATTGGTGTGGCATCTTTGGGTGGGCTTGTTATTAGCAAATCCATTCGTACCGCTGGGGATAAGATAGACATGGCAATAGTTGATTATGTTAAGAAAAAATACAACTTGTTAATAGGTGAAAGAACTGGCGAAGATATAAAAATATGTGCAGGAACGGCTATCCAATTAGACGAAGAGTTAAAGACCATCGTTAAGGGAAGGGATCAGGTTAGCGGTCTTTTAAGCAGGATTGAGTTAACAAGCGAAGATGTGAGAGAAGCCATGAAAGAGCCTTTAAAGGAAATAGTTGACGCCCTTAAAGATGTGCTTGAGATCATGCCTCCAGATCTAGCTGGGGACATTGTAGAAAATGGGATAGTTCTATCGGGTGGAGGAGCTTTAATAAGGGGCTTTGATAAATATCTAGCCGACATAGTAAAACTTCCTGTCTTTGTTGCCGATGAGCCGCTTTTGGCTGTGGCAAAGGGTACGGGTAGAGTTTTAGAGGAGATACAGCTTTTGCAGCACCTCTCAAATGAGTAATAGATTAAAATTTGTAATTTTTATACTTTTAGCTTCTTTTTTATCCTTTCAGTATAGCTCTTTTGTTAGGGCTAGGGTTGTGGGTGTTGGAAATATTTTTATTGAAAACTATCTTGCCTTGCAAAGATATATCAAAGAGGGTATTTCAAATCACTTTAATCAAAAAGAAACCATAGTTAAACTAAAGGAAGAAAATAAGAAACTAGAGCAATCAAGCCTACTTTTGGTTGCCTTTGCTGGAAAATTAAATCAAATATTACAAGATAATCATAGGGGTAAATTTGAACCAAAGCTTCAGCTAGTCCAAGCCCTATCCTATGAACAAATAAGCAATTATAACCGCATCTGGATAGGCATGAATGATTTTAATAGCTCAAAAATATATGGGCTCATCTCTAAGGGAAATACAGCAGGCATAGTAATATCCAAAAACAAAAAACCCCTTGGACTTTTGCAGGGGGATTATAAGTGTGTTTTTTCGGTGATAGTGGGAAAGGATAAGTTTCCAGGAGTTGCCACTGGAAGGGGTAAATTTATACATGTAAGGTATATCCCCTCTTGGATGAATCCAAAGGTTGGAGATGAGGTTATAACAAGTGGACTTGACAATATCTTTCCCCTTGGTTTTCCAGTGGGAAAGGTTGTTGAAATCAAAAAAGAAGAATCCTACCAAACAGCCATAGTTGAACCAAATATAAAGATAAATTCATCATCGTTTTTTTATGTGATAAAATAAAGGAAAAAAATGCCAAAACGAGAAGATTTTAAAACCATTTTACTCATAGGCTCAGGTCCAATAGTCATAGGTCAAGCATGTGAATTTGACTATTCTGGAACACAGGCTGCAAAGACCCTAAAAGAGTTAGGTTATAGGGTTGTTTTGATAAATTCAAACCCAGCAACCATCATGACAGACCCAGAGTTTGCCCACAGAACCTACATAGAACCCATCACAAAAGAAGTCATAGAAAAAATCATAAAAATAGAAAAAGTCGATGCCATACTTCCAACCATGGGTGGACAAACTGCCCTAAATGCTGCCATGGAATTATATGAGGCTGGAAGTTTGGATGGGGTAAAATTTTTGGGAGCAAATCCAGATGCAATTAAAAAGGGCGAAGATAGGTCAGCCTTTAAAGAAGCTATGATAAAAATCGGTATGGATTTGCCAAAAAGTAGCTATGCTTATAATCTTGAAGAGGCATTAAAGGCGGCTGAAGATATAGGTTTTCCGCTTATTATCCGAGCTTCTTATACCCTTGCAGGTGGTGGAAGCGGAGTTGCTTACAATATGGATGAGTTTAAAACCCTTGCCCAAGGAGGACTAGATGCAAGCCCTATAAATGAGATCTTAATAGAAGAGAGTTTGCTTGGATGGAAAGAATATGAAATGGAAGTTATTCGCGATAAAAACGATAACTGCATCATAGTTTGCTCCATCGAAAACCTAGATCCCATGGGAGTTCACACGGGAGATAGTATAACCATTGCCCCAGCACTTACTTTAACCGATAAAGAATATCAGCTCATGAGGGATAATTCTTTTAAAATCTTGCGGGAAATTGGCGTGGATACGGGCGGAAGTAATGTGCAATTTGCTGTAAATCCCCAAAACGGACGCATGATAGTTATCGAGATGAACCCTCGTGTTAGCCGAAGTTCAGCCCTTGCAAGTAAGGCAACAGGTTACCCAATCGCAAAAGTTGCCACACTTTTAGCAGTGGGATTTACCCTGGATGAAATCAAAAATGACATCACAGGAACTACGGCTTCTTTTGAGCCAGTTATTGATTATATTGTTACCAAAATTCCACGTTTTGCCTTTGAGAAATTTCCTGGGGCAGATTCCACCTTGGGAACTTCCATGAAAAGTGTTGGGGAAGTTATGGCAATTGGTCGAACCTTTAAAGAAAGCTTTCAAAAAGCCCTTAGCTCTATGGAAACTGGATGGAGTGGATTTGAATTTATAAAAGTAAGTGATGAGGATTTGATAAAAGAAATTCGCCGACCCCATAGCCAAAGGATTTTGTATGCAGTAGATGCGCTAGGACGAGGTAAAAGCATAGATGAGGTATATGAGTGGTGTAAAATTGATAAATGGTTTTTGTATCAATTTAAAGAATTGATGGAATTTGAAAAGCAAATTGATATGGATATTTTAAACAATAAAGCCCTTATGCGTCAAGCCAAGGCCTATGGTTTTAGTGATAAAATGATAGCCAAACTTATAAATCGTCATGACAATTTAGATCTAACTCAAAATGATATTTTTACAGCCAGAAAAAGATTGCATGTAAGGCATGAATACCACGAAGTTGATACTTGTGCGGCGGAATTTCCAGCCCTAACCCCTTATCTTTATTCATCCACAAATATTTTAGAATTTCCATTGCAAAAACCAGAATCAACGGGCAATAAAAAGGTTTTGATAATAGGCGGAGGACCAAACCGCATTGGTCAGGGAATAGAATTTGATTATTGTTGCGTTCATGCTGCTTACGCACTTAAAGATATGGGTATAAAAACCATTATGTACAATTGCAACCCTGAGACCGTTTCAACGGATTATGATACTAGTGATATTTTGTATTTTGAGCCAATAGATTTCGAACATGTCAGAAGTGTGGTTGAGAGGGAAAATCCAGATGGAGTGATAGTCCATTTTGGCGGTCAAACTCCCCTAAAAATTGCTAAAAAACTCACAATAGTTGGAGCAAAGATAATCGGCACAAGTGCAAGAACCATAGATCTAGCCGAAGATAGGGAAAAATTTTCTACCTTTTTAAATAAAAATGGTATTAAGCAGCCTGTAAATGAAACTGCTCTAAGCGAAAAAGAAGCCATCGAATATGCCCAAAATATCGGCTATCCAGTGCTAGTTCGCCCAAGTTATGTCTTAGGTGGCAGGGCTATGAGGATAGTTTATAATGAGGGAGAATTAAGAGATTATATGAATGAGGCTGTGAGTGTGAGCCATAATTCGCCTGTTTTGATAGATAAGTTTTTAGATCACGCCATTGAGCTTGATGTGGATGCTATTAGCGATGGAGAGGATGTTTATATCGGTGGTATCATGCAACATATCGAAGAAGCAGGAGTTCATAGTGGCGATAGTGCTTGTTCGCTTCCACCTTTGAGTATAAGTGATGAGCTGCTTGAAAAAGTGCGAAACCAAACCAAGAGTATAGCCCTAAATCTAGGCGTTGTAGGGCTTATGAATATTCAGTATGCCATCTACCAAAACGAACTTTACATGATAGAAGTAAATCCAAGAGCAAGCAGAACCGTGCCTTTTGTGAGCAAGGCAACGGGCATTCCTTTAGCAAAGGTTGCCACTAGAGTTATGTGGCAAGGAGATTTGAAGGAGGCTTTGAAATTTTATGATAAATACAATATTGTTTACGAAGAAAATGGAGTACTAAAGCCTCGTTTGGGCTCTCACATAGCAGTAAAAGAAGCGGTTTTCCCATTCAATAAACTCCAAGGTTCAGATTTTATTCTCTCTCCCGAGATGAAAAGCACGGGTGAGGTCATGGGCATAAGCGACAGCTTTGAAACCTCATACGCAAAAAGTCAAATTGCCGCATCTAATATCTTGCCAAAGAGTGGATGTGTGTTCATTTCTCTAACTAATGCTGATAAAATATATGCAAAAGAAATAGGCGAAGAATTTAAAAAATTAGGCTTTAACATACTAGCAACCGATGGAACTTACAGGGCATTAATGAAAGCTGGAATTGAATGTGAATTTATCTACAAAATCAGTGAAGGTCGCCCAAATGTGGAAGATAAGCTTAAAAATAAAAAGATAGATCTAGTCATAAATACAAGCGACAGCAGTTCAAGCAAGGACGATGGGGCAAAAATCCGCCAAAGTGTTTTGAGGTTTAAAATCCCATATTTTACTACCATAGCGGGCGCAAGAGCTACAAGTAAGGCCATAAAATCCATCCAAAATGAAAATGCTCTTACTCCAAAGGCCTTACAAGATTATCTAGCAAATGGCTAAAATTTTCCTAGCCCAAACCGACACAACGGTGGGCTTTTTATCCAAAGATAAAGGGGCATTAAATAAAATAAAAAATCGCCCCCTAAATACCCCTTGTATCAAAGCCATAGCAAGTCTAAATGAACTTAAAAACCATGCAAGAGTACCAAATAAACATAAAAACAAAATAAGAAAAGCAAAAAAAACCACATTCATTTACCCAAACAAACAAAGTCTGCGGGTTATAAAAACCTCTCCCCACAAGGAATTTATCCTAGATCATAAATGGCTTTACACCACCTCAGCAAACCTAACGGGTAAGGATTTTGATGAAAATTACGCAAGAAATATAGCCGATGAGGTTATTGAAAATGAGGGTGGTTTTTTGCAAGCAAAAGCATCGGACATCTTCTTGCTTTCAAGAGAAAAAATGGGAAAAATTAGGGTTTAAAAGATAAGGAAATACGCTATTATGGATGCAAGTATGTATGGTATAGTGATCATATTCATATACAAGCAAAATAAGTTCATGTAAAAAATGTTATAATATCTAGAATATCAAGCGTGATAGTAAACTTGTGTATTCTGCTATATTTAATCACAAAGAAAAGATTGCAATTTAGGGTGATTTTAAACAAAGTAGTGCAGAACTTTTTAAGTTTTTTGATGAATTGCTTACATGCAACGTATTTGCAGAGCCAAAAGAGCAAATCAAAGAAACAAAACATTTTTTAGAGTGTAATTTAAATACTCCCTTTTAGAACCTGCTAAAGTTTTTGAAATGGATGATGAAAATATGTATGAACAAAACAAATACTTTTTAAAAACCTTGCAAAGTGAAATAGAAAGGGATAAATAGGTGTTAAAATTATTAGCAGAAGATTGTTATAATCTTGATTTGCAAATTCATAAATTACGTAATAGTTTTTTAAATAAGATTTTTACCAAATTGATAAATAATAAAATAAAAAAACTAGAAGAAGAAAAAGAAGAAACAAAACAAGACATTCTTTCTGCTTATGGATTTGATTATTGGGATGATGGTTTATTTTATTAAAAAAGTTTTAAATAAATAATTATTAAGATAGGGACAATAGCATGAAAGCAAAAGTTTTACACAATTTACTACAAGAATATGGTAAGTTAAAGAATCCAAAAGAAACCACAGCAATAAAATACTGGTATCAATACAATAATGTACATGTGAATGTATATTTTGATTCCTTTGATGTAAATAATCCACATTTATCCATAGTTTTAAACTTTGAAAAGAGCTACTATTATACATCATTAAATGTAAAAAATACAGCTGTAAATAAAGAGTATTTAGTAAAAATTCCTATGAATATTCTAGGTAAAATACTTAGCAATAGCAAATTGGATGATTTTTTTAATAATC
>PDWI01000685.1_pt1 | contig 67746 bp, 50 predicted proteins | sample 1430891 | NCBI WGS metagenome assembly PDWI01 (sample SAMN01162508, study PRJNA174530) | Oral metagenome, whole genome shotgun sequencing project. | biome: Marine environment; feature: Marine mammal; material: Swab sample of the gingival sulcus; isolation source: swab sample of gingival sulcus...
ACCATAATCTTCAACAAGCTGTTTTGCAAATACTTGAACTGCCTGCACTTCTTCCGGTGTTGCTTTTATTTCTTTGCCTGAAATGTAGTCAAATATATACCCTTCTTTTGGTTTCATTTATTCTCCTTTGTTCTTTTAAAGTGCAAAGTTAATTTATTTTTTCTTTTTTCATATATGGATGTTGCTGCTTTTTGTTTTTTTATGCCCTATAATATATCAGTATATCGAATTTATTCGGTTAATTCAATATCAAAGTCAATGTAAAATTTTTTCATTATTTGTTTCATCATAAATTCTCCGCCGGAGATTGTCAGATGAGTTCCGTCACTTCGCATTATTTTTATTCTGTTGCCTTCGGGTGTTTGAAAAATGTCTGTGTATGGTGCGCCGGCACCCGGTGCTATTTCTCTTATGGATATTTTTTCTATTTTGCCGTCTGTGTTTAATATTTTCGCCGCTTCAATTTGGCATTCTTCTATAAAGCTTATTTGTTGGTTTATTGTTTTAGATTTGACTGTAGGTAAACCTAACCAGTATATTTTTTTTACATTTGGTTGAAGCACATCAAAGTATGTTCTTATCTTTTCGATGTATGCTTTTTTCCATTCTTCCGTTCCTCTTTTAAATAGGTTGCCTTTGCCGTCAAAAAAATTTTGGTAGTCATTCATTCCTAAAATTAATACTGCACAATCGAAAGGCTCTTTGTTTGCATTGGCTTTAGAAAAAATTGATTTGAATTTTGCAGGCCAGTTGTAATAGTCTGTTCTGATGAAACCGGAAGAAGGAACCGCATAACTTACGATTTTGAAGGGTGATTTTTCACCTACAATTCTTAAAAACCCGTCTGAAAAGCATTCCATTTCAGAATCACCTGCAAAAAGTATCTTTAGCGGATTTTTTTTAGTGTAATCGTAGGAGACAACAAGCAACTCATCATTATCGCTTGTCTTTTCGGGAGTGTTGTTATTGCTTGTGATTAGCTGTATGGCTTTTGGCGGAACAGCTGTTGTTTTGTTTTCAATTTTTGATTTTTTAATTTTTGGAGCAGGTTTTGGCCACCGCAGGAGAAGACGGGTTTTTTCTTTTTGGTAATAAAAATCGTCCCAGTTAAAATTTTCAGTTAAATTCGAAGCCTGTAAAAATTTTTTTCGTGTGTTTGAAAAAAGCAGGTTTGTTTTTAACTTTTCGGAAAGGTCTACAAAAGGTTGACTTACGGAAATATAAATGTTTTTGGCATAATTATTTTTTATGTCGCTTGAAAATTGTTTTATATTGGTGGCGGAAAAAAGAGATATAAAAAAAAGCGAAATTAAAAAAAACAGAATTGACTTGTTTGGCGAATATAATCCTCTCTCTTTTTTCCTCTTTGAAAAAAAATCTTTAATTTCTGTTTTTATGTTTTGTTTTTCGGTATTATTCATTGTTATATCCTAATCATCTTATTGTATGTATATTCTTAAAACTGAAAATATATAAATCGCGGTACTCCCGAAGTTGCCATCACCATAATTGCAACAAAAAAAACTCCCAATCCCATTGCTTTTACCGGAAACGGAATTGCCGTGTAAAACGAAAACAGCTTACTGCGCATTTTTTCTGTAGGCAATTGGAGTAATAAACCCACTGCCAAAACAATACCCGTAAAAGGGTTTATGAGTTTAAAACTGCTTGAAAAATTTCCTAAGCCCTTTATATAGTGCAAGACATCGCCAAGTGATTGGGCTTGGAATACAAGCCAGCTTAAATTTACAAATATAAACACGCCGAGTATCTTGATGATTTTAAGCCATGCGGGAATTGTTTTTTTTGTCGGATTTACAAATTCCTCGTAGGTGGAGTTTAAGTCGGCTTGCATTTTAGTTTCCTGTATTTTTTCTCTGTTGTATTCTACCATGTATTTTACTATTCGTTCAAAAGCAAGTGCAATTCCCTGCATTGCCCCCCAAACCAAAAAGGTCAACTTTGCACCGTGCCAAAACCCTGCTATTATCATAGTTGCAATTAGTGCAAAAACGGCTTTGGTAATTCCGAATCTTGAGCCGCCCATTGCAAAATAAACATAATCTCTGAGCCATGAAGAAAAGCTGATATGCCAGCGCCTCCAGAATTCGCTTACGGAGCTTGAAATATACGGGCGGTTGAAGTTTTTTTCGGTATTAAAGCCTAAAAGCATGGCAATACCTATTGCCATATCGCTGTATCCTGAAAAGTCGCAGTAAATTACAATCGAGTATGCAATAAGACCGAATATCAGCTCGCCTGCGTTGTAAATTGACGGCGTTGCAAGAACTTTGTTTGTAACAAGTATGCTTAAAAATGTGGCGATAATAACCTTTTTGAAAAGCCCGCTCAATATAAGAAGCAATGCTCTGTCAAGTGGAATTGCAGTACGGGGCGAAATCTTATCCCTTGTCAGGCTTTCGGAAAAATCGCTAAAAAATTTATGGGCGTGAACAATCGGACCTGATGAAACTTGGGGGAAAAAAGATACATACAACAAAACATCGAATAACGATTTTCGGTAATTCATCTTACAAAGATAAACATCAAAAACATAACTCATGCACTTAAACATATAATAGGAAATGCCAAACGGAATAAGCACCGTTAATGTTTGCATATTGATGAGTGCCGTATTTGAGGATAAAACATCGGGAAAAAACCCTTGTAGCAATGAAATAAAATCGTAGGTGTATTTAAAAAAGCAAAGGTATAAAATATTGATTACAGTAAACACAACCAACATGAATTTTCTTGGAGCATAGTTTTTTTGTATGCCTATAGCGTATCCGAACATAAAGTTTGCCACACTCATTACAAGCATCATAACTGCAAACTTCCAGCTCCAAAAACAATAGAACACATAGCTTGCAACGACAAGCAAAACCTTCCTTTCGTTTTCGCTTCTGAAAGCGTACCAATAGAGAATAAAAATTATAACGAAAAAGATTACGAAATTGACTGTCGGAAAGAGCATTGCTATCTCTCTTATGGACGCACTTTAGGGAAGTACTTCGGGATTGTTCGCCATCTTTCGCTGAATATCGGCAGCCCGCTCAGGCGGCATCAAAGAGAACCAATAGGAAACAGGAGAATTCTTGCCCTGCGACTTTGAATACTTTTCGACATCCCGGAAAATATCGATTATATCCTGGTCATCGAGTTCAAGAATATTTTCGACTGCATCTTTCGGACGCATCTGATACATATAAATTGCAATTTGACGAATACTTGCGGCACGGTTATTGGTTTCGGTAAGCATCATATTAAAGGACTTTTCTTTTTCTTCGATAATACCGCGCTCTTCGGCCAGCTGTGCGGAAATTTTTAAGTTTTCTTCTTCCAGTGCTTTTAGTTCCGACTCTCTTTGTGCAAGCTCTTCTTTCCATATTTCAAGAGATTCAAGCCGTTTTGCATACCTGTCTTCGTCTAAGTTGCCGCGTTGAGGTAAATCCGTCTCGGCAGTTGCCCCCACCGGTTTTTGAATTCCGAACATTGAATAAATCGGCGAAAAAACCCGCTTTGCATTTATTAAATTCAAATAATCGAATAAAAACAAACCTATAAAAATTAAAACAACTATCAGAATTAACAGAACGATAACCTTTCCGACCGTTCCTCTGCCTCTTACTCTTGCCACAAAAAACCTCCCACCTTTGCTAAAGTATAGCATATTTTTCAAAAAAAATACAGTATGAGTTTCGGAATAATGAAAAAAATAATTTATAAATTTTATTTGAAGGGGGAGGTCTCCCCCTCGCTTGCAAAAAATTGCCTTTTTTCTGAATTGTGCATTAAGTCGAATCTTCCTAACCGTCAGCTTCGACTTCTTAAATAAATAAATCAAGGCAATTGTTTTTCCGCTACCCCCTCATTTCGGGCTATCGGGGCAATAAGTCGGTTTAAAATAAAAAACCCGACAGGAAAAAGGAGGATAAAGCCTGTCGGGAAACTGCAAAGGAGGTATGTTACAATTTCTTGTTGGAGTGTTTATTCAACATACACTCAAAAAACCAAAGCTGTACCTCAATAGTTACAGAATAAATTTAAAAAAATCAGGTCAGTTTTAACGGGATTTAACGGGGAAAATAGGAGAATACCGGACTGATAAAAAGTATCGTTTGCCTGATTTTGCCGGCGAAGTCTATCCTTTTTTTTGCATGTGTAAGTTAAGTAGCAATCTTCGATAGAAGCAATGCTGAAAATTTTAAGAAGCAAAAAAAAGATTATGCTCGCCGGCGGGTTGAATGCGTGAAATGTTGTTAAGGCAAAAATTATGAATTACTTTTCAATCCAACATTTCACGGCAATAAAATGAATTTAAAACTTATGCCGTAAGATATTGACTTAAAGGCGGATTTTCGAGTATACTGTCTTGATGAGACGATTTATTTTTTTTGTAGCACTGTTTTCAGTCAGTTTTTTGGTAAACGCGCAGGAAATTACAACCGCAGGGGTTTTCTTTTCTTCCATGTCGAAAAAGTATGCTTCGGTAAATGATTATATTGCGAATATAAAAATTACGAACGGCAGGGGCGTAAATTCCATAGGGATTGTTAAATTCAAAAAGCCGGGTAAGTTGCGTATGGACTTTTCAGTACCTGCGTCTCAAACAATCGTGTTTACCGGCGATGAGTTAATTATATACATTCCGTCTACAAGGACAACTTTATCGCAGTCTGTAGAGGGAAATATGGCGGGTCTTGCAGGGGCGGGCTCTTCAAAAGGTTTGTCTTTAATGAAACGCTCTTATACAATTGCTTATGAAACCAGTGCTTCTCCGGTTCCGCTTGAAGCAGGCTCTTCTGAAATGGTTATTGCTTTAAGGTTGCTGAGAAGAAGTGCAAATGAAACATTCCGGCAAATGCGTATTTCCGTTAATCCTCAAACTAAAATGATTAGGCGCGTGGAGGCTTGGCCTGCATCGGGCAGTAAGATTACTTTTGACTTTACCAACTACAGAATTAACGCCGGTATTGCGGATACTACATTTGTTTACAGTCCGCCGGCGTCTGAAATTATTAACAATTTTTTGTATTTAGAATAAATCCAAATTGAAATTTATTGATGTAGAGGAAAATACCAATGCAGGATATAGGCGAATTACTTTCAAAAACGAGAGAAGAGAAAGGGCTTGAAATTGATCAAGTCGCCAGAGAGACAAATATTTTAAGACATTATCTGGAGGGTTTAGAAAAAGATGACTATACCGTCTTTCCTGCCGAGCCTTATGTTTTAGGGTTTTTGAGAATTTACTGCGATTATTTAGGCCTTAATTCAGATGAAGTAATCCAATCATATAAGCAAATTCAAGTGCAGGAAACCGATGTGCCGCATGAAATACTTTTACCAAAAAAATCGGTTTTTGGTAAATCATTTTTAATTGGGCTCGGGATACTTGTTTTAGTTGCGGCAGTGGGTTTCGGCGGCTATTGGCTTATAGGAAAGCTGTTGAGACGAAAAAAGGCTGAAAAAAATATTGGCGAAAAAGAGGCGACTGAGCGGGTTATTACAAGCCGAGAGGCAACTACTTACGAGATTGAAAATGACAGTTTTGAAAAAAGATTGTTTGAGGCAGATTCGTTTAAGTTTACAATTGGAGAGAAAACGCATACTTTTACGGTAAAAAAAGCCTCGCCTGAGTTAGAGTTGGAAACCCCTGTAGGTGTTCAAATCGTAAAGTTGGGCGAAAAAATTTCTATTGATTTGGACGAAGATGCGTATGCAGATTTAGAAATTGCCGTTACGGATTTGGATAAAGATGATGGCTCTAAAGGCGTGTTGATTATGGTGTTAAGCGGCGAGGCTTTAAGCAGTCAAACGGAGCCGGTTGATGTTGGAGCTCAAAACGATTCTTTAAATACAAAAAAGAAATATAAAGTGATTTTTGACGGAGCTTCGGCATATCCTGTAACAGCGAATTTTACATTTCGAGGCTACTGCTTTTTCAGATATGAAATTGATAGCCGGGAGCGAAAAGAAAGATATTATCAGAAAAACGAGGGCTTTACGGTTCAGGCAAATAACGGTTTTAGAATTTGGGCATCTAACGGTAATGCCGTTAAGATACAGCTTGTTGCCGGAGGAAAAACTGTTGACCTTGATGTAAGTCGACCGGGTGAAGTTATAGTGCAGGACTTAAAGTGGATTAAAGATACGGAGAGCGGTAGATTTAAGTTTGTGGTAATTGAAGTTGACTAAAAAGTATTTTCTCTCTCGGCACGGTTGTGCAAAAAATCAAGTCGATGCAGAGATTATGGTTGGGGTTCTTAATCAAAAAGGCTGGAATGAAACAGAAGTCCCCGATGACGCATCATTGATAATTATCAATTCCTGCGGGTTTATTGAGCCTGCAAAAAAAGAAGCCATAGATGCTGTTTTAACTGCAAGGGAAAATCACCCGAATGCGAAAATTCTTTTGGCGGGCTGTTTGGCACAGCGGTATGCCGATTTGCTTGCAACCGAGCTTGATGAAGCTGACGGATTTTTTGGCAACGGTGATATTTTAAAAATAGGCGATGCTGTAGATGAGCTTTTTTGGGAGCCTGAATTTATTCCGTCTGATAAAGAGCTAACTTTTTTACGGAATAAAAAAAAGCCGGTTTGGTTATTTCCGCAAGAAGGTGTTTCATGCGGGGCAAGGCCTAAGCTCTTTAATTTTCCACGCTCTGTTTATATAAAGATAACTGAAGGTTGCAATCATTTTTGTACCTTTTGTGCTATACCAATAATACGCGGTAGGTTGCGCTCACGGAAAATATCCGACATTGTTGCAGAAATTGAAAGTTTTATAAAGCAGGGGTATTATGAATTCAATTTGATTGGGCAGGATCTTGCGGCTTTTCAACAAGAAAACACAAAATCTTCACAGTTGGCTAATTTGCTTTTTTCAATTTCAGAACTTGAGGGTGATTTTAGAATACGGCTTTTGTACATTCACCCTGATAATTTTCCGTTTGATATTTTAGACATTATGGCAAAGGATAAACGGTTTTTACCGTATTTTGATTTACCGTTTCAGTCTGCTTCAGAGAAAATTTTGAAGGCAATGAACAGAAAGGGGAGTCCAAAAAAATATTTGGAGTTAATCAAAAAAATTAGCTCTGCGTTTGAAAAAACCGAATATTCATTTGTGAGTATTCGCACAACATTTTTGACAGGCTTTCCGGGTGAAACAAATATTGATTTTGAAATAACGCTTAAATTTTTGCAGGATGCGCGGACGCTTTGGTCGGGTGGTTTTGTGTTTTCTGCCGAAGATGATACGCCCGCCGCAAAGATGAAAAATAATGTCAAGAAAAGTATTGCAGAAAAAAGAAAAAATCTTTTGCAAGATGAGCAAACCAAGATTACAACCGGTTTACTTGAAAATATGGTTGGCAATTCGTTTAAGGTGTTGGTTGAAGAAATAATTCCACCGGACGAAGCAGACAGATCATTTGCCATAGGGCGGGCGTGGTTTCAGGCACCTGAAGTTGACGGGGCTGTTGTTGTTGTGTATGAGCCTTGGCAAACTGATATTGCGGGGCAGTCAATCAAACCGGGTTCAATTGTAAATGCAAAAATTGAAGCTGTTCGCGGCGTTGATTTGGAAGCGTCCGCAGTTTGAGTTAATTTATTGCGTTAGGTATATTAAAAGTTGCCTCTTGTGTTTCAACACAAGAGGCAAAATAAAACTTGAGCGATAATTTTTGCTCAAGTTTTAGTCGAAGCTTTTAATACGCCGGCGGGCTTGCCCGTAACGCCCAAAATAAATTTAAAAAAATGAGTTAAAACTGTTGACTTTTTTTTGAGTATAATATATAATTCCTCTACCGTTAATTCGGTTTTGTCTCCTTCGTCTAGTGGTTAGGACATCGGGTTTTCATCCCGACAACAGGGGTTCAATTCCCCTAGGAGATGTTATATTGACAAAAAGTTGTTTTTCTTCTATTATAATCAAATGAAACGAAAATTAGTTACTTCAGCTCTTCCCTATGTGAATAATGTTCCGCATTTGGGTAATTTAATTCAAGTGTTGTCGGCAGATGTTTTCGCACGGTTTTGCAGATTGGCGGGGTATGAAACTTTGTATATTTGTGGAACTGACGAATACGGTACGGCAACTGAAACTAAGGCTCAGTTGGAGGGTAAAACTCCCAGAGAGCTTTGCGATTATTATCATTCAATACATGCAGATAGTTATAATTGGTTTAATATTGCTTTCGACTATTTTGGCAGGACTTCCACTCCTCAGCAAACTGAAATTACTCAGCAGCTGTTTTTGGATTTACAGAAGAACGGCTTTATTACGGAGCATGAAACCGAGCAGCCTTTTTGTCATTCATGCGGGCGCTTTTTAGCCGACAGGTATGTGCATGGTGAGTGTCCTTCATGCGGTTATGATGATGCTCGCGGCGACCAGTGTGAGCATTGCGGTAAATTGCATGATCCTGTTGATTTGATTAAGCCCCGTTGTGCTACTTGTGGTGCAACTCCTGAGCTAAAAAAAACAAAGCATCTATATATCGATTTGCCTTCCATTCTGCCACAATATACTGAGTGGCAAAAAGAGGCAAGCGAAAAAGGGCAGTGGGCAAAAAATGCCGTGCAGATGACGATGAGCTGGATTCGAGACGGTTTGCATGAGCGGGGAATTACGCGAGATTTAAAGTGGGGTATTCCTGTTCCGAAATCCGGCTATGAAGATAAAGTGTTTTATGTTTGGTTTGATGCACCGATAGGGTATATTTCAATTACAAAATGCTATGCCGATGAATGCGGACTTGACTGGAAAGACTGGTGGTTAGACCAAAGCGATGTTGAGCTTTTTCAGTTTATAGGCAAGGATAACATACCTTTTCACACTGTTATTTTTCCTTCGACTTTGGTTGGCTCCGGCAAAAATTGGACAAAACTTCATCACATGTCCAGCACGGAATATTTGAATTATGAAACAGGTAAGTTTTCAAAGTCGAAAGGTGTGGGAGTTTTCGCCACTGATGCAAAGGAGTCCGGTATTCCTGCAGATATGTGGCGCTTCTATATTTTTTATAATCGTCCGGAAAAATCGGACACCCGTTTTACTTGGAAAGATTTTCAAGAGCGGGTAAACAGTGAGCTGGTCGGCAATTTATGTAATTTAGTAAACAGAACACTCACATTTGTTTTTCGCTATTATGATGGTAGAATTCCAAAAGCAGACAGTATCGGCTCGTTTGAAAATATGCGTGATGATATAAAAGCTGTAATTTCAAATTTAAGAAATGCTGTTGAAGAGTCTTCGCAAAAAATTACTAATCATTTTGAAAGAGCGAATTTGCGTGATGCTTTTCACGAAATATTTATGCTTTCTTCAGTGGCTAATAAGGCTTTTCAGGACGGTGAGCCTTGGAAGACAAGAGAGACGGATTTGGAATTTGCCGAAAGCCTTCTAACTGAGTTATGCTATTTTATAAAAGACTTGATGATTTTGGTTCATCCTTTTATGCCAAACTATGCTGACCAAGTTGCGGAATTTCTTAATATTAAGATTTGGTCAGGAAATGTGTTTGATAAAAATGTACGCAAATTCTCTATGCCGAATTCGCCGTTGAATCTGAAAAATATTGGTGAGCGTTTCGGCCTTTCGGAAATAAAAACTCCATGTATAATCTTTAAAACGCTTGATAATAAAACAGTTGAAGAGCATCGTCAAAAATATGCCGGATTAGATTCAAACCAAAATGACGGCAAAAATAGGAATAATAAACAAAACAAAAAGGATAACAAAAAAATGACTACCGAAAAAAAAGATGAAACCCCGCAGTTGTCTTTAGACGAAATGTTTACAAAAAATATAGCGTTAAAAACTGCAAAAATTGTGGCAATTGAAAAACACCCTGATGCCGACAAACTTTACATTGAAAAATTAGATGACGGCTCCGGCGTGGAGAGAACTATTATTTCGGGGCTTGTGCCTTTTTTAACCGAAGATGAACTTTTAGGAAAGACGGTTATCATTGCGGATAATCTTAAACCGAGAAAAATGCGGGGCGTTGAATCGCAAGGAATGCTTCTTGCAGCCAGTTATTACGATGCCGATGAAAATGAGTTTGTCGAAGTTTTGGAAGCCCCGTGGACTAAACCGGGAACGCCTGTCATGGTTGAAGGCTCTGCTCAAACGGATAATGAAGAATCTTGTGCAAAACTTTATGCGGAAAAACCTGCATCAATAAATGCGGATAAATTTTTTGCAGTTCCTTTAATGATTAAAGATTATGTGCTTACAGTAGGCGAGAAAAAACTTTTGGCAGATAACAAAGAAATTAAAACCAAAAATGTAAAGTCGGGTGAGGCCGGATAATGTTCGACTTGTTGGTTGTTCCAGTTGAAGTAGAAAGTTACATACCGCAAAAAACCCAGTCTTTTTTGCAAAAGCCTTTTTGGGCTGAATTTAAAAAAAGAAACGGCTGGTCTTGCGGAATGTTCAATGTAAGCGGTAAAATTCAAGGTTGTGAATTTGAGCCATTTACATTGACGGTCTTGTTGAAAGAAATCAGCGTTTTCGGTTTTATAGCTTATGTACCTTTAGGTCCTAATATTTTTTTCGATAAAGATTTCAGCAATGAAGAAACGGCAAAGACGGCGGGAAAATTTTTAAGTGAGCTTTCCGAAAAATTAAAATCGTTATTGCCGAAAAATGTTTTTTGTATAAGGTTTGACCCGCCGTGGAAAACCGAAGTGTTGAATTCGAAAGGCAAAAAGGCCTGTAATGAGCAGTTTCCGAAATTGTCGATTTTAAAAAATGCAAGTAAAAAAATTCTAAAAGCAAAATATGATGTCCAACCGCCTGACAGTGTTCATTTGGATTTAACAGTTTCTGATTCTGAGCTGGAAGCTGATTTAAAATCAAAATGGCGATACAACATTCGGTTGGCAAATAAAAAAGGCGTGGAAATAAAACGGCTTACAGGCGAAGATGCTAAAACTACAGGTGTCGATATTTTTTATAAACTTTATACGGAAACTGCAAAAAGAGACGGCATAGCAATTCATTCTAAAGCGTATTATGAGAGCTTGCTTTCACTGGCGCAAAACTCAAGCTCTAAGTATAACACTGAGGTCGCTGTATATCTTGCAATCCATGAGGGCGATTACCTTGCCGGTATAATTGTAATTTCAGCCGACACTCAGGCAGTTTATCTTTACGGTGCGTCTTCTAACAAAAAGCGAAATCTAATGTCGACCTATGCACTTCAATGGCAGGCGATATGTGATGCTAAAAAAAATGGTGCCGAGCAATATGATTTTTACGGAATTCCGCCGCTTGATGAGCCTTCGCATCCGATGTACGGGCTTTACAGATTTAAAACAGGCTTCGGCGGCAAGATTGTGCATTTCGTGGGAAGTCTTGATGTTGAACTTAAACCGCTTTCTTATAAGATGTACTCGATTGCCGAAAACTTACGCTCAACTTGGTATAAGCGACTTAAAAAATTACTGAAGCGAGTGTAAAATCAATATTAATTTTTGCTAACGCCAACCCGCTCGCTTGCATAATTTTCCGCTCTTTACTTAATATAAATAATCGGTGTCTTTCTTTCAAGAGAAGCCACCTTTTCTTTAAATAAAATAATCGAGCGGAAAATAGACTAACGCTCGCAAAATCAGGTTAAGCGAAATTTAAAATAAAAATTACAAAGTAATTTTTATTTTAACACGCCGGTTTTCTGTTTAATACCCCGCAGATATTTTTTATTTTCTTAAGAATTAAACCTTCTTAAGATATTAGACTAGACAATTTTATAAAGCGAGTATATAATATCTATGTATTAGTTACCTAAAATTAAAAGAATAAAAACTACTTCTAAAATGCTGTAAAAAGCACCGCTTTACACACGACTCGTTCGTTATCATTTATTATAAAAACCACAAGCTCTTTAAATAATATTAAATTTAGTGTAAAATAGATATATATTTGGAGGGAAAGATGCCTGAAATTAATAGAACAGCAGAAAAATATATAAATCCTTTTACCGATTTTGGTTTTAAAAAACTATTCGGAGAGGAATTAAATAAAAATTTGCTTTTGGACTTTTTAAACGAGCTTTTAAAAGAAGAGCAGGGAAGGATTACTGAGCTGACCTACCTTAAAAATGAGCATCTTGGAGACACTGAAGTAAACCGTAAGGCGGTTTTTGATTTATATTGCACAAACGAAAGAGGAGAAAAGTTTATAGTAGAGCTTCAAAAAACAAAACAAAAATTCTTCAAAGACCGTACGCTGTATTATTCAACTTTCCCCATAATAGAGCAAGCCAAAACAGGCACTGAATGGAATTTTAGGCTGGAAAAAATCTATACAATAGCAATTTTAGACTTTGAATTTGATGAAGATAAAAAATATCCAAATAAATTTCGCTATGATGTAAAATTAACAGAATTAGAAACAAAAGAAATATTTTATGAAAAATTAACTTTTGTTTATTTAGCAATGCCGAAATTTAAAAAAACGATAGAAGAGTTAGAGACAAAATTTGATAAATGGTTGTATGTGATAAAGAATTTGCATTTGATGGATAGTATACCCGAAGAGTTTGATGATAATGTTTTTTTACAATTATTTAAAACAGCAGAGATAGCAAAATTTAGCAGAGAAGAATATCAACATTATGAAGATAGCTTGAAATACTATCGAGATTTAAAAAACTCTCTTGATACTGCAAGAGAAGACGGTAAAATTGAAGGCAAGATTGAAAGTAAGATTGAAATTGCGAAAAACGGATTAAAAGAAGGTTATCCAATCGAAATGATTTCTAAAATGACAGGATTAACAGAAAAAGAGATAAAGTTATTAAAAAACTAATTACTCTAACATGCTGTAAAAAGTATGTAGTTTTTTATCTCACGGAAAAATTGCATACTTTGGCAAGGGAGGCACGTTTTTATTATTTAAACAAATTTCTGTATTTTTAAACTTGCAAAATTAAGAAAAGTATGTAATAATACCGAAGGTTTTTATAAAAAATATTTAATAAGTAAGGAGTGAATTTAATTATGTCAGGTAAATTTGGCTGAAATGAAAAGGACAAAAAGCAAAAAATTGTTTTCGATTAAGTACAAAATGATAATTGTTTTTGTTGTGTTGACAGCAATAAGTATGACCATTTTAACAACTTTATCTATAAGCACGGCAAGAAAAATTATAGTAAAAAGAGGTGAAAACTATTTATTGGCAAAAGCTTCTGATACAGCTGAAATTATTAACGAAAGACTAAATGTGTTGTTTCAGTTTATGGAAGTTACAGCATCAAGTCCTATTTTGTACAATCGTGAAGTAGACTATAGCAAAAAAATGCAATTTTTGTACAACATGTCAAGAAAAAATAAAATCATTCATGAAATTAATATTACCGATTTAAAAGGTATATGTCATACAAAAGGCGGAGTAACATTCTCGGTAAAAACCGAACAAAATTTCATTGATGCAATTAATGGTAAAAATTCAATCAGCGAGCCAATTACTTCACTTTCAGATAAAACTTTGATAAATGTTGTATCTGTTCCTATTTATAACGAAAAAGATAAGATCGTTGGTGTTTTAAATGTTGTAATAAATGGTTTATGGCTAAGTCATCAAATTGAAAATATTTCATTTGGGCAAGACGGTTATGTTTTTGTTCTTGGAAAAACAGGAAATGAAATTGGTAATCGAGTATATGACTTGGTTAAGACACAATTTAATGCTATGAAAGAAGCTGAAACAAAACCGATGTTTGAGGCATTGGCAGAATTTGAAAATAAGGCTATTCATTCCAATGATAGTGCTATAGGAGAATGGACATGGAATGACGGTAAAGCAATTGGAGCTTATGCAAAAATAAAGAACACCGGCTGGACAGTAGTAGCAAGGGTAACAGAAGCGGAATTTGTAGCAATGATAGATAAATTGAGATTATTCCTTATTGTCCTTAGTGGTATAATGGGGCTTATTGCTATAATTATTATTTTGATAATTGCAAATCGAATGACAAGACCTCTGCAAACAGTTTCAAAAGCATTAAAAAATATTTCCCAAGGAGATGGCGATTTAACAGCAAGACTGCCTGTTAAAGGAAATGATGAAGTTACAGAAGTATCATATCATTTTAACCAAACAATTGAAAAAATTAATGTGTCGGTAAAATCAGTTTTACAAACTTCAAATGAAATGCAAAATGTTGGACAAAGCCTTTCAGGTAATATGATGCGAACCGCAAATTCAATAAATGAAATAAGTACAAACATTGAAAGTGTCAAGAATCAAGTCTTAAATCAAAGTACAGGTGTTAGTGAAACTTCTGCAACAATGGAAGAAATTATTCGCACCATTCATAGTCTTGATGAAAGAATTGTAAGTCAAATTGAAACTTTACAAAGGCTTATTACACTTATAAAAGATAGCGACCAAAGCACCGCCGAAACGTACAATATTCTAAATAAAAATGATGAGCTTATAGAGCAACTTGTAGAAGAGTCAACAAGGGGTAGAGATGTTATTTCTACATCGGGGCAAGAAGTACAAAAAATATTAGAAGAATCGGGTAGTCTTTTAGAGGCAAGCAGTATTATTCAAAATATTGCAAGCCAGACAAATTTGCTCGCTATGAATGCGGCAATTGAAGCGGCACACGCAGGTGAAGCCGGCAAGGGCTTTGCCGTTGTTGCCGATGAAATCAGAAAACTTGCCGAAGAATCAGGCTCACAGGCGAAAGTGATTACTGCTTCATTGAAAAATTTAAGTACTGAAATTGAAGGGGTTTCAACTTCCTCGAGTAATATCGGTGAGAGCTTTATGTTAATATTTGAAAAAGTAAATCAAGTAAAATTAAGAAGTGCCGGTATAATGAAAATAGCCGATATAAGAAAAGAGCAAAGCGAAAAGTTACTTAATTTAATTAATAGTGTTGACGGTATAAGTAATGAAGTAAAATCCGGCTCTGTTGAAATGCTTAAGGGTGGAGAGAAAATTGCCGGCGAAGTTCGCACGCTGGATAAAGTTACTCAAAGCATTACAGAAAGTATGAACAAAATGGCAAAAAGTGCAAGTCAAATTAACACTGACGTTCAAGAGGTCAGTGATCTTACTCAGCAGAATAAGGAAAGTATTATGAACTTGTCGAATGAAGTAAGTAAATTTAAAGTGTAACAGCGAATACGGTGTGTGCTTTGTGATTGTTTTAATAAACCTCGCAAGAGCTAAGCCTCGCGAAAGGGATAGTAGCGATGCAGGGGTATTTTTTAAGAAATTACCCCTGCAAATAAAATTATGGCGTTAATTATTAGCCATGATTTTAGTCGGAGCCGATAGGCGTAGTCGCGGATAGCCCGTTTTTTGCATTGCGTGAATATTGCATTCGCTTTTTTACCGGATAATCGCAATGCAAAAATTCGCCCAAATTTATTTTATAAAATCACAAAAAATGCTTGCTAATTTTCGGTAATTGATATATACTTGGCTTTCTTAGTTTGAAGGCGAAGGTTTAGGGAATTTAATGAGTAATGTTAAAGACGGTAATTCGAATGATAATCGGGGCGTGAAGGTCAGAGGCAATTCTTCGGTTTTAAAGACGACGAAGGGGTTGTGGGTTTTGGCATATCCGACTATGATAGCGACTGCACTACAGAGTTTTTATGACATTGTGGATATGACTTGGATTGGACAATATTCGCAAGCATCGCTTACGGGTGTTACGCTCTTTTCTATTTTGCTTATGCTGTTTGGCGTGCTTAATTCGGTTGCAGGGGCAAGCTCGGTTTCTATGATTTCGCAGGCTTACGGGCGTGGCGATAAGGAAAAATTGCAGAGGATATCGGAGCAGACGATTAGCTTTAAGGTTGTGCTTGCGATAATTTCAGGTTTGTTGCTTGCATTGCTTATGCGTCCAATTCTTTCGCTTTATACTGACAGCCCGCAAGTCATAAAAGAGGCGCTCGATTACGGGTGGATTCGTATTTTCTTTTTGCCTTTGGCGTTTTCTTCTTATTCGGTAAATACGATTTTCAGGTGTACCGGAAATTCAAAAATGCCAATGCGTATTATGATTGTCTCGACTGTGCTGAATTTCATTTTGGATCCTATTTTTATTTTTGATGTAGTTCCCGATTTCGGGCCGATTCCAATTCCGTTTGAAATACACGGATTTGGGTTTGGTGTTTTCGGTGCGGCTTTGGCAACCGTGACATCAATTACAATAAGTTTTTTATACGGCTTCATATCGTTATTTTCAGGTAAGCATAAAGTAACAATAAGTTTAAAGGGGCTTTTAAAACTTGACAAAGATATTGATTTTAGTCTTTTAAAAATTGGTCTTCCGTCCGGTTTTAATCAATTTGTCCGAACCTTTTTTATCACTGTGTTAATGTGGTTTGTAAGCTCTTATGGAGATTATGCAACTGCACTCGCAGGCGTTGGAGGAAGAATCTCCGGTTTTGCTTTTATCCCGTTGTTCGGACTGGATATGGCGGGAGCTACATTGATAGGGCATAGTTTGGGAAAAGAAAATATAAGCGAAGCAAAACGCATTTCTATTGTTGCGGCTGTATTAGGTGCGCTAATCATTTCGATTTTTGTAATTTTCCTTTGGATATTTCCTGAAGGTATTTTGGCGTTCTTCTTTAAAAACGATCCCGCCATCATCATCGAGGGGGTTAAGATGCTGCGCATTGTAAGTATTTCGTTTATAGGTGTTGGCTTCATGCTTGGGCTCGGTACCGTTTTTTCCGGCTCTGGACACAACCTGCCTTTGATGTATGCAACAATTTGCGGAAACTGGTTGGTACAACTTCCATTTTTGATTATTACAATTTTGATTTTCAAACTTCCAATTGAGTTCGTTTGGCTTTCAAATCTTGTCGGAGAAGTCGGCGCGATAAGTGTAATTTTATATCATTACAAAAAAGGTGTTTGGAAAACAAAGAGGGTTTAAATTTTAAGCTGACGCCAACCCGCTCCCTTGCAAAATTTTCCGTCCTTTACAGTAAAACTAAATCGGCGTTCAAGTTTTATGTGGAGAGTCTCGTGTTGTGGACAGGATGTCCACCTAAAGTAAACAAGGGTAATAATCACACAGGACGGGTGATTATTACCCTCCGATAGAATGTCTTAAGAAATATCGTGGATAGACATCGGTCGCTACGCACGCGTTAAACGAATTTAATTACAGGGTGGTTTTCTGCTTAGTCTCTCGACTACCCGGTTACTGTCCCTCGACAGGCTCGGGAGCCGCTTGTCGAAGTGGGATACTGAGCTTGCCGAAGTGCGATAAACTTAATAACTGATTTTTATAATTTTTCTGTGTAACTAAATCTTTAAATGAGGGTTTAGTGTTTATATATTGGAGGAACTGGGAATGTTTAGAAAAAATTTTTTAGTAGCTGTTTTGCTGGGACTGCTTTTTACTTCTTGTAATACAATTGGTAAACAAGAAAATAATGCTGTGGTGAGCAAATTGTTTAGAAACGAAGACGGTAAGTCAATGGAGTTGTTGTTTGATAACGAAAAGGATGTTGTTACCGTTTTATTACAGGAGCAAAAAATTGTCCTACAGAAAGAAAAAACCGCATCAGGATTTTCTTATAAAAATTCAGACTATGAGCTTTTTGGGAAAGGCGATGATGTGCAGTTAATCAAAAACGGAAAAGTGCTTTTTGAGCATAAAGATGATGTTGTTTTTATAAAAGCAAAAAACTCTAAAGGCGATGTTTTGGATATGAAGTTTAATAACACTCAAGGCGCGGTTAAGGTCTATTTTAATGGCGGTAAACAGATTGATCTAATTCAACAAAAATCGGCTTCGGGTATTTGGTATAAAAACGATATCTATGAATTGAGCGGTAAAGGCAATCACTACACTTTAAAAAAAGGCAGTAAAACGCTTTTTAAGAACTAGCCTTGAGCATACTGCCTTTATTAAAAGCGGGTTATTGCATCATTTGGATTTTGTCGGCTAAAAATCGTGCTTCATCAAGATCATGTGTTACATAAATTGCCGTATATCCAAATTCTTCCCGGTTTTTTAAAAGCTCGTTTTGGAGGCGCGATCTTAAGTTGATGTCTAATGCGGAAAGAGGCTCATCGAATAGGACAATTTCCGGTTGGGTGATTAAAGTGCGGGCGAGCGCTACTCGCTGTTTTTCTCCACCGGAAATATCTGTTACATTTCGTTTTGCCAAACCTTGAATGTCGAACAGTTTTAGCCATTTTTCGACTTGTGTTTTGCGCTCTTCTTTTTTTACACCCAATGTTGCAAGCGGGAATGCTATGTTTTCGGATACTGAAAGATGAGGAAACAGGGCATAATCCTGGAATACCATACCTATCTTTCGTTTGCATGCTTGTACATTTGTTATGTCGTTGTCATTAATTAATATTTTTCCGCTGTCAGGTGCGAGTAATCCTGCGATCATTTTTAATACAGTTGTTTTTCCGCAACCGGATGGTCCGACTAAAGCGAGTGCTTTGCCTTTGCCCAGTGTAAACGAAGCTTGTATTTTTTTATTTCCCCGCTTTTTGGTTAAATTTTGTATTTTTAAAAAATAATTCTTCATAATTTAAATTGTCTCCTTTTTGCGTTGTAGAATAAAAAATACCAAGCCGGTTATTACGGCAAGGATGATAGCTATAACTGAGCTTTCAGTAAATCTGTATGAGCCTGAAAGGCGGAAAATTTGCAAACTTAAATTTTTAAATTTTGGTATATTGAGTAATAGCGGAATACTTGCATCTCCTGCGCTAATGGCAAAACAGAATGCAAAAGCAGTTTTAATTCCGGGTTTTATCAGTGGTAAAACAACCCTCATAAAAGCATCTCTTTTCCCCGAAGAAAATAATACTGCAGCCTGTAAAATATCTTTTGGGATTTGCGCGAAAGATGTTTGTATTTGAGCATAAGCAAAAACCCATGTTCGGGCAAGCTGTGCTAAAATTAAAATTACTATGGAGCCTCGTGGCATAAATATTTTGAAGCCAAAGCCCAATACAACCGATGAAATCATAAGCGGTGCATAAGGCAAAAATTTAAGTACGGAATCTATGAAGCTTGAGAATTTGTTTTCAGTAATGCCGGTTTTTAATGATGTGGTAAAATTTAGATACAGAAAAAACAGAGATGCCATAATCGACAAAATTGAGGTGGTTATTCCAATCCAAACCGTGTTAAATGCGGCTTCCCATGTTGATGCGGTTTGTAAAATTTTTTTCCACGGAGCAAGGCTAATAAATGTGTTTCCCCCTTGTGTGTAACCTGTTTTTATAAAAGAATGAATAAAAATAGAAAAAAGCGGGGCAAGTAAAAATAAGATAATAATGCTCATTAAAATGATAAAAATAAGATTTTCTTTTTTGTTGATTATTTTTTTTCTGATTCTCTGTCGTTTTAGGTCTAAAACATTTTCCGTGCTTTGTTTTCTCGAAAATATGTAGCCTATTGTAAGGCTTGCGGCTATTGCTGTTTCAATCAATGCTATTTTTCCTGCATAACTAATGTCTAAAGTTGTGCGACCTGCTACATAAAGCTCAACTTCCAATGTCGAAAAGTCCATGCCGCCGAACATAAGAATAATCATAAAGGAGAAAAAACAATATAAAAAAATAATCAAAAATGAGGATAAAATAGGGTTCCAAAGTTCAGGAAGGATTATTTGTCTGAAAATTCGGCGTGGTTTGGCACCCATGAGAGCGGCAACTTCTTCAAGCTCTTCATCTAATCGCTGCCATACTTGCGTAATTGCCTGCATGGCAATCGGAAAGTTATAAAACGCCTGAATGATGATTATACCAAGTACCGAATACAAAAAATTTATGTTGATATTTCCGTTAAAAGCCCAATTTAATATGCTGTTTAAAACACCTTGTTTCCCAAAAAAGAGAATATAGGCAATAGCAATAATAAGCGGTGGTACGGATAGGGGAATTGCCGAAAGTGATAAAAGGAAATTACGCCCTTTGAATTCGCGTAATGCACAGAAAAAAGCGGCTCCAAATCCTATAATTACGGCAAGTATGGCGGAAAAAAAGGCTTGCGTTACAGTAAAGCCTGTAATCATTGCTACCCTGCCAAAATCAGATTGACTTTTACCGAAATTTCCTAAAACCTCAAATCTGTTTGAAAATGAGGGTAAGATAGCAAAAATGACTGGTAGTAAAAATGAAAGTACAGCAAGGGTAAAAACGCTCCCCCCAAGTATGAAAAAGATAAGCAAGCGATTGCATTGGGGGGAGCTTGTTTCAAAAGGAGATATCGCTCTATCGGAATATAACATAATTTTATTTTTTTTGCAAGCCCCAATAATAAAATTTTTAATGTTATTTTACCAAAGTTGTTTAAGATGTTTGCAAAAATTGGTAGATTTCCGCAAGCAAATTAACCATAAGCTTACGCTTTTTGGTATTAGATTGCTGAGTGTAGTCAAAATTGTTTTGTATTTTATTCAAAACAATTTTGACTTTTGCAATTTTCTATTTTAACAAAAATTTTACGCTTTCGGCAAGCACTTCCTCCGGGTTATCATTTATTTTAAGTACCTTACCGGGTACTTTAACTTTGTTAAACGAAGCAGGCAGGTTTCCCTTTAACGCCACAGGATACATCCACTGTGTTTCAGTTAAAAGCTGTTGAACTTCTTTTGTAAGCATAAACTCAATGAATGCTTTTGCCCCTTTAGGGTTTCTTGCATTTTTTACAAGACCGAGCCCTTCAATTTGTCTGATATGTCCTTCAGGAAATATTAAAGCCTGATATCGTTCTGTTTTGTCGTATTTAACATGATATGCCATGCTGGTGGTATAGCTACTAACAAGCGGTGCTTCACCTGCCGTAAATAAATTATATCCGCTTGACCAACCGGGTGTGATTGTTAAAACAGAATTGTCCAGTTTTTTCCAGTAGTTAAGATAGTCTTTGCCAAAAACTGCTTTAGTCCACATCAAAAATCCTAAACCGGGTGTGCTGATTCTTGGATCCATTAAGACGATGGATTTTTTGTATTCCGGTTTTAATAAGTCTTTTAGGCTTTTAGGTGCAGGGATTTTTGAATTCGTGTCGTACATGAATGCAAAGTATCCGTAATCATAAGGGGTAAGTAAATAGTCTTTGGCGAAAACCAAGTCGGCAGAAGTGATGTTGTTTTTGTTTTTTGGAATATAGGGGGTTAATACATCTGCACGTCTTGCTTTTTGAATTAAGAAGTTGTCAATTCCTACAAGAACATCTGCTTGCGGTGAGTTTTTTTCGAGTATTGCTTTGGATAAAACTGTTCCCGCATCTTCGCAAATAAAAAATTCGACTTTATAACCTGTGGCCTCTTCAAATCTTTTGATTATTTCAGGACCGGGTCCCCATTCGGCTACAAAAGAGTCGTAAGCATATACTACTACAACATTTTCATCTGCTCCGCCAAAAGCAAAAGCAAACGAACTACAAAAGATTGCAAAAAATACAATCATAAAAAAAGAAAAAAAACGAGTTTTCATAACTCCCTCCGCCGGCATTATCCGGATCAGGTAATAAGGAATCCGTACGGACATCCTTGTGGGTATTATCTCAGCTGTTAAGCACCCCATGTTGGTAATCTAACATAAAACGGCATAAGAATCAAGTATAGCTTTGCATTTTTTAAAATTTATTTTTTAGTTTGTGAAAGAAATGCTTTGCCTTAGGGGGTGGAGTAATGCGAGCCGGCGGTTTGTTTGGGTCATTTTTTTTGTTTTGAATTTAGTTCAAACCGCAAAGCCCGAATTTAATTTTCTTTTTTTGCTTTTTCCACATATTTTGCGAATTTAGGGAGGAAGATTAGGTTGACGGTTCCGGTCGGGCCGTTTCTGTGTTTTGATATGCGTAATTCTGTTTCTATGCCTTCGCGGTCAGATGATTTTGCTGAGTCGGAGGTTTGTCGTTCGCGGTGGATGAACATTACAATGTCAGCGTCCTGCTCAATTGCGCCTGAGCCGCGAATGTTTGCGAGTCCCGGTGTTTTTCCTTCGGCTTCTCTGTTAAGCTGGGATAAGGCTACTATGGGGACGTTTAATTCTCGTGCCAGGCTTTTGAGTGATTTGGAGATTTCTGCCATCTGGTCAAAAGGCTGTAAGGCTCTGTTTTCTGCGGTTATTAGTCCTAGGTAGTCGACAAAGATGATTTTTACGCCTTCTTGTTTGCATAGTTGGCGTGAGAGTGTTTTTAAGTCCAGAATGCCCATGTTTGGCATGTCTACAAGGTATGCAGGGGTTTCATATATTCTTCCTGCGGAGTCTGAGAGTCGTTGGAGTTCGGCTGCGGAGATGTGCCCGCTTCGCAAGTTGTTCATGGATACATTTGCATCGAGTGCAAGTAAGCGGGTCAGTATTTGTATGTCAGACATTTCAAGCGAAAAGAATGCGGCAGGTGTTTTTTTCTTTTGGGTTATATACGAGAACATTGAAAGTGCGACAGCGGTTTTTCCCATACCGGGTCTTGCACCTATTATGATTAGGTCGGAATCCTGGAAGCCGCTTGTAAGGTAGTCTAAGTCATTAAATCCGCTTGGAGTTCCCATAATTTCACTTGGGTTGCGGTTTCGCTCTTCAATTTTTTCTATCAGTGATACCATCAAATTTTTTGGAGTTTGGTAGGTTGCTTTTTGGCCGGCTTCGGTTAATTCAAATATTTTTTGTTGAGCGTTTTCAATTATTTCTTTTCCGGGTATTGAAGCGTCAAAACTGTCTGCGTGAATTTTAGCGGAAACATGGAGTAAGTTGCGCCTTATTGCCATGTCTAACACAATTGAAGCATAGTATTCAATATTTGCCGTTGTCGGTACAACACCGGGCAGACTTGCAATGTATGCGGCTCCGCCTGCGAGGTCAAGCTCTTTTTTAGATTTCAGCTTTTCCGTCAAAACCAGAATATCAGGGGCGGTTTTTCCTTCATTGTATAATTCGGAAATTACTTCAAAAATTTTTTTATGCTGTGGTGCGTAAAAAGACTGCACTTTCAGAAAGCTGATTTTTGCCATTGCATTTTGGTCAAGCAAAAGCGCCCCCAGCACAGCTTTTTCTGCTTCTAAGTTGTGCGGGGGTATGTTGTCATTTAAGTTTGATGAAAACTTATTGGGCTCAGGCATGGTTTATTCGTCTGAAGTGTTTTCGTTTAAATTGTCTTCGCCTTCGTTTGAAACGGTTTCTTCCTCATCGGAATTGTTTTCAGTTTCAGGTGTTTCTTCTTTCTTTTGATGTCGTGGTTTTTTTTCTTTCTTTTCGGGTTTTTCCGATTTTGGAATTACTGCTTCAACTTTTACGGTAACTTCGGCAATTGCACTTTCATAGAGGCGAACATTTACGGTAAAAGTGCCTGCGGTTTTAATAGTTGAACCGGGTACTTCAATTTTTTTGCGCTCAATATCAAAGCCTTGTTTTTGTAACTCGTCTGCAATTGTCTGGTTGGTTACTGCTCCGTAAAGTTTTCCGCTTGGGCCTGCTTGCATAGGGATAAGAATTTCAAGTGCTTCAAGTTTTTCTTTGATTCCGGCTGCATTGGCTCTTTTTGTTTCTTTTCTGGCTTCTATTTCTTCGCGTTTGCTTTCAAAATGTGCCAGTGTGAATTCATTACACGGAACTGCCAGATTTCTGGGGAGCAGGTAGTTTCTAGCGTATCCTGCCGCTACATCTTTTACATCACCTTCTTCTCCGAGGTGTTTTACATCTTCATTAAGAATTACTTTCATTAGTCAAGCTCCTTACAATAAAATTCGTACAAGCATTTGTACGGCTTTTCCATGGAGTTGGAAAAGACTATGGGCGGCTGATTTAATTTCGGGTTTTGCCGGAATTAAATCCCGCTCTCCATTATTTTTTTTTAATAAAGCATAAAATTTTTGCTTTATTTAAAACTCATTAGTCATTAGAAACATAGGGCAGTAATGCAACAGCTCTTGCTCTTTTTATTTCAAGAGCCAGTTTTCGCTGGTGCTTTGCACATGTGCCTGTTATTCTTCTTGGTAAAATTTTACCCCGCTCTGTGATAAATCGGCGTAAGCTGTCAGGATCTTTGTAATCTATTTTCAGCTTTTGAGAGCAAAACCTGCATACCTTTTTTCTGTAATAGGTGCGAGGTTTTCTCTGAAATTTTTCTTCGGTGTCTCTTGTGTTTTCCTGTACATCATTGTTATTCTTTGTTTCTGTTTTATCTGACATATTATTCTCCTTAAATTAAAATGGAACTGTTTCCAAATCTGCATCGTCATAACCCATATCGTAGCTGTTTTCCGGTCGGACCGGTTTTTTTTGATAAGCTGATTGGTTGTTTTCATTTGGTTTTTGATATGCTGAATTACTCGATTGCTGATAGCTGCCTCCGTAGTTGCCTCCGCCTTGTTGGCCCGGATTTCCTCCAAGCAGTTGTAAGTTTGAAGCGACTATTTCAACACGACTTCGTTGAACCCCGTCTTGTTCCCAGCGGTTTTGGCGAAGCTCTCCGTCAATTCCGACTTGCTTGCCTTTTACCAAATACTGATTTAAGGCTTCGCCTTGTCTTCCCCACAAAACAATGTCAAAAAAACTGGCTTCTTCTTCCCAGTTTTCGCCAACTTTTTTGCGGCGGTTTACGGCGATAGAAAAGTTGCAGACAGGCATTCCCGATGAAGTATATCTTAATTCGGCATCTCTGGTTAGTCTGCCTATCAATACTACATGATTAACATCAGCCATAACGCCCCCTAACTTTCTATTCTAACAAACATAAATGTTAGAATTGCAGGAATAAGTTTAAGCTGTCTTGTCAATTCTGAAATTTTGTCGGTTTCTGATTCGATAATGAATAAAACATAGCGTCCCTTTGACTGTTTTTTAATTTCGTAAGTCAAATTTCGGTCGCCTCTGGAATCTTCGGAAACGACTTTTACGCCAAAGCCATCGAGAGTCTTGCGCAAAGATTCAATTCCCGCATTGTAAGACTCCTCGTCAACAGTAAATACTGTCATTAGTTCGTATTTTCTCATGTTCCCTCCTATGGACACATGTCCCATATTTTCTATGGGACGGAGTAAAAAAAACAATACCATAACTATCAACTTATGTCAATAGAAGAAGGGGCTGTATTTTTAGCTTTTTTTTCATTGATGCCGGTCATAAAATCAGGTTATTTGTGCTTCCAACATGTCGGTTTATTGCGTGAAACGAAAAAAGAACTCCCTTTACTGCTGTATCATTTCGCTTGGGTTTTAATTGCGACCGCTAGTCTATCCTTTTTATCGTTAAAGCATTCAAGTAAAGAAGGCTCATACATGAGACTTCGATTATACTGCAAAGAAAAGATAAAAAGATTATGCGAGGGAGCGGGGTGGCGTTTAGCGAATTTTAAAATTTATAGTATCGAGGAAATTTTTCAAATAAAACTTAATTTTGCTTTTTACCTTGAATTATATTTTTTATTGTTTTATAATTAAGGGGCTTTAAGGGGGCACTTATGGATATTAGAATTTTAGAAAAAGCAAACAATTATATTGAACAGGAAACGGAAAAAAGATTTTCAGATCAAATTAAGGCGTTAATCGATGAGAAAAACGAAAAAGAGCTTTCAGAAAGGTTTTATAAAAATTTGGCATTCGGAACTGCCGGATTGCGCGGAATAATCGGCGGTGGAACGAATAGAATGAATCCCTATGTTGTTAAAAAAGCGGCGCAGGGAATGGCGAACTATTTGATAAAGGCGCTCCCAAAAGAGGCGGAAGCAGGAGAGCTAAAAGCAGTAATTGCGTATGACTCAAGGCATTATTCTCCGCAGTTTGCCGAAAGCTCGGCTTTGATTTTTGCCGCAAACGGTATAACTTGCTTTTTGTTTTCTTCATTGCGTCCGACACCAGAGCTTTCTTTTGCTATTCGAGAGCTTGGTTGTCATACAGGTGTGGTTGTTACCGCATCGCATAATCCGCCTGAGTATAACGGGTATAAAGCATATTGGTCGGACGGGGCGCAGATTACTCCGCCGCATGATACAGGCATAATAGATGAAGTAAACAAAACAGAGGTTGTAAAATCAATTTCTCGAAGTGATGCCATTCAGTCCGGCAAACTGAAAATAATTGACAGTGAAATTGACGAAAAGTATTGGAGCATAGTTAAGGCTAAAATAAACAGACATGAGTTGATTGAAAAAATGTCAAACGATGTCGAAATTGTTTACACTCCACTGCACGGAACCGGTGCAATGCATGTAGAAAAAATACTCGGCGATATGGGATTTAAAATTTTGACCGTGCCTGAGCAAAGAGAGCCGGACGGTAATTTCCCGACAGTAAGTTATCCGAATCCCGAAGACCCAAAAGCATTGAAGATGGGTTTTGAGCTTGCCGAAAAAACACACGCAGATATTTTGATGGCTACGGATCCCGATGCCGACAGATTTGCCTGTGCAGTTAGAAATGCAGATAACGAAATGCAAATAATCAGCGGCAACCAAATGGGGGCATTACTGACCGATTACATTTGTTTAACTGCAAAAGAGTTTGGCAAAATGCCTGCTGCCCCTGCCATTGTTCGCTCTATCGTTACTTCTTCGCTTTCCGATTCGATTGCAAAAAGTTATGGAGTGCAAACATTTGAATGCTTAACCGGATTTAAATGGATTTGCGGTCTTGCCGAAAAAATGACCGTAAGCGGCTCAAACACATATCTTTACGGATTTGAAGAAAGTTTTGGTTACAACATTGGAACTGAAGTGCGTGATAAAGACGGAATTGCGACTGCCGCTATCTGTGCTGAAATGGCACTTTACTGGAAGAGTAAAAATAAATCACTGTTTGACAGATTGAACGAGCTGTTTGTTGAACACGGCCTTTATATTGAAAAAACAATCAACAAAGTTTTTAAAGGTGCTGAGGGTGCGAAAATTATGCAGGCCATGATGAAGCTGCTTCGTGAAAATACACCGGCGGAAATTGCAGAAATTCCGATTAAAAAAATTCGTGATGTTCTGCTTGGAATTGAATACAGCCCAAGCAACAAAAATGCAACAACAAAAATCGACCTGCCTGAAAGCAATGTACTTCAATATTATCTTGAGGACGGCACTGTTTTGTCTGTTCGCCCGAGTGGTACGGAGCCAAAAATAAAAACATACATCATTCATCGTCGGCCTTGCAAAGAAAATTCTATTGAGGATGAAAAGCAAAAGGGAGACGAAGTTATTAAGTCAATCGAAATTGCAATTGAAAAAATACTCAGTGAGTAATTGGGCGTTGCGGTTTGAAGAATAATGTAAAACTAATTGCAAAACTTTAACAAACCGCCGGCGTATTAAAAGCTCCGGCATCGCCTCCGACTAAAAATCTTGCGAAAATTGTCGCAAGATTTTTATTTTGTGCCGACTTGTTCAAAAAGTCGGCACAACTTTTAATGTGCCTAACGCTTTTGTTTACATCGAAACTATACTGAATAAGTTGTTATCTGTTTTATATTATATTGTATAAAAATGTTTGGATACAAGATTGGATATACATGAGGTAATTGACACAGTGATTTTTTTTACATTATAATGCAGTGAGGTATAAGATGAAAACATGTAAGCAAATAATTGAAAAAACAATTGCAGAAAACGGAAATGATACAAACATAAGTTTTGTTTTTTCGTCAGGTATCACAGCGAGAGAGTGGCTGATAAAGGCACCGGATATTAGCGGTGTAGATACAATTGCTACAGAATCATATTTGGCTTGGGACATATTTAAAAAAATATTTTTTAATTATGGAAGTTCGGAAAAACTTGAACCTGTTCCTCAAGTTGTGCGAAAATTATTCGTACAAAATATTATCAAAAAAAATGCAGAACTTGCCAAAGAAGGTAAACCTTTATTTAAAAAAATTATTCCTCAACAATTTGCTTCTGAGGGGAGCGTTTTTACCGATTGGCTTGTTCGTATTTTACCGCAACTTGACCATTGGTCTAAAAGATTTTATAAAAAAAACGAGCCTGAGAATATTCTTGAATCAGATGATTTAAAAATTTTAAAAATACAGTACGAACAGTTTTTACAGGAGTACTTTTTGTATGAGCCTTCTTGGCATGCGGATAAATTTGTTTCATACGGAAAAAAAATTATCATTTTCTTTCCTGAATTGATAGAAGACTTTTCAGAGTATGAGCTTTTATTGAATGATCAAGAAGAAGTGCAAATTATAAATATTCCCGAAGAGCATAAACAGTCTTTTGATATTTTGGAATTTAAAAACAGTCGGCAAGAAATAAACTATTGTGTTTCCAAAATAGAAGAGTTAATCAATTCAGGTATTCCCGCAAACGAAATATCCGTTAATGTCTGTAACATAGAAGAGATAGCACCTTATTTAAAGCGTGAGTTTATTTTAAGGGGTGTTCCGTTGCAATTTAGATATGGTGCCCCTCTTACAAGCAATTCTGCGGGGTCGATGTTTAAATCATTTATGGAAATTGTATCATCGCATTGGGAATATACGGCGGTTAAAAATTTTTTGTTAAATCCTCATATACCGTGGAAGCATGTTGAAAAAATCAAAGCGTTGATAAATTTCGGGATTGAAAACAATTGTGTTATATCGTGGCATGAAAACTCTGAATGGAAAAATGTTTGGAAAGAAGCATTTAAAATACGCGAAGATAAAAAATCAAAAGAAGAATTTGAAATTGAAAGTTGGTTTAACAAACTTTACGGTGCGGTTGAAAAAATCGTCAATGCAAAATCTTTTTATGCAATACAAACAGCTTATGTTTTATTTAGAGACGATTTTTTACTTACAGAAAATTTTTCTGAAGATGACAATTTAATTGTTGGTCGTTGTGTAGATGTATTAAGAGAGTTGATTGGTTTTGAGCAAAAATATGCAAATATTATGACAGATGAAAAATATGAATTTTTTGTTTCCATTTTGGATACTAAACAATATGTTTTTCAAAATAGCGGTGAGGGAGTTAATGTGTTCCCGTATAAGGTTGGTGTGGCAACACCATTTAAATTTCAGTTTGTTATCAACATGGGCGAAAAAGTTTCTACGGTTATTTATGATAAACTTTCTTTTTTGCGCAAGGATAAACGCGAAGAGCTTGGAATTATTGAACAAAACATGTCAAAAGATTTTTTTGCGGCATATTATGATTTAAATGCTTCGTGTTTTTCTTATTCAAAAAAAACTTTTTCAAGTTATGCTATTTGCAACAGTGTTTTTAAAAAGCATGAAGTTGAAAATGAGCCAAATCCTTTTTATTCTGAAAAAGATTTTTTTCTTGACAGTAAAAATTATGCTCTTGAACTTTATCAAAGTCAAGCAAGTGGTTTGGTAAGGTTTTTTGAAAACATACATTCCGGTTTTTCTCTTAAAAAAACATTTTCGTTTGTTAAGGACAGCTTTACTGAAAAAAGTGTTGCTCTTCAAAATAAAATGCAGGGTTTTTATACTCACGATGCAAAAAATAATAATTTAATAAGAGCTTCGGCAAGCACATTGAATTTACATCAAGCTTGTGCCACTAAATGGTTTTTCAGACGCATTCTTTCGATTGAGCAAAAAGGTATTGTCCCTGAAATTTTTAATTTAAAGCGACTCGGTACTTTATATCATGTTGTTGCCGAAGAGCTTTATAAAAAAATTGCGTTGATAGATAAATCTTTTCGAGCTGAGCATTCTGACATGTATGTTAATTGGGCAAAGGAAATAATAGAAAATGCAATTTCCTTAAAAGATGATTTTAGAGGTGCATTGGCAAAACCCTTTATTGCATTGATTGAAAACAAAATATTAAAAGCAATTCAGGCGTTGATTATTTTTGACAGTGAGCATTATAACCGTTGCATACCAAAATTACTGGAAGAAGAATTTTTTTATGACGCAAACGATATAAGGTATCACGGTATAGTTGATAAATTATGGTTTGACCCCGATAAAGGGCTGTATTCTTTGGTGGATTATAAAACCTCATACACACCTAATGCGGAAAACTGTTCGGTTAATGAGCCTGATGAATATTTGGATAATTTTCAAATGGCGATGTATGTGTATTTACTTGAGAATAATCTTGGCAATGAAGCAGAAATCAATTCTGCATCTTTTTGGAGTTTTAGAAAAGAAGAGGCTTCAGAAATTTTTTGCAGAGAAAAAAAGGATAAACGCAGTAAAGCCGTTGATAATTTTGAAAATACGATTTCTGCATTAAAAGAATATGCTTTTCTTTTTAAAAAAAGAATGGACGCTGTAAGTTTTTCCAAACAGGAATATGTAGATTGGGATAGTTGTGTAAATTGTGAGTATAAACGAATATGCAGAACAGTTTTTTCGGTGGAGGGTGAATAAATTGAAAAAAGAACATTTTTTGTCTGACTTAAATGATGAGCAGTATGCTGCCGTAAAAGTTGTAAAAAACTCTGTGGTTTCAGCAGGGGCAGGCTCGGGTAAAACACGAGTGCTTGCAAAAAGATTTGTCAATCTTATTGTAGAAAAAAAACTGAGTGTTGATAAAATTGTTGCACTTACATTCAGTAAAAAAGCTGCAACAGAAATGTCTGAAAGGATTTTTGAAGCGCTTTCAACTCTTGCTGAACAAACTAAAACTCCTGAATTGAAAAAAGCTGTTGAAGATTTTAACAAGGCTCAGGTTTCAACGATAGATTCTTTTTGTGCAACAATTGCCAGAACAGGATGTAGTCAATTTGGAATTAGCCCTGATTTTAAAATAGATAAAGCCGCTTCCGATAAACTTGCAGATACCGTAGCTTTGAATTTTTTTCTAAAACACAGAGACGAGCCTGTATTGCAAAAAGTACTTGCAGACCATAACATAGAAGACTTTGTGTCAGGGTGTTTTGCAAAAATACTTAAAAACTATTCGTTAATTACGAAGCCGCTTGATTTAGATAATTCTATTCATAAACAGAACAAAAAAATTGTTTTACTGTTTGAAAAATATATGACCTCATTAAGTAAAGAAATACAAATTATCGAATCACTTGAATCCAATAAATCCGAATTTTGCGATACAGTCAAAAGCAATATAAATCAACTTGGACAAACACCTAAAAGTGTTGGGGATAAAATTTTTGAAAGCTTTTTAGAAAAATTGCATAAAGTGGCGAATATTAGCATTCAACACTTAAAACGAGACGAGGTAACCAAAACTTGTAAAGAAGCAATAAAACAAATTAGAAATATAACTATAGATCTGTTGGCGCTTTTAAATTATGTAAATAATGTGCCGCTAACAATTCAGCTTTTTGAATTTATAAAAGAGTTGCAAAAAGATTTTATCAGTCAAAAAAGAGCTTTAGGTGTTTTAAGTTATTCTGATGTTGCACAATTGGCTGTTGATGTTTTAGTAAATGACATTGATGTAAGAAATTTTTACAAAAACAGAATTGATGCTGTTATGATAGATGAGTTTCAAGACAACAACCGCTTACAGAGGGATTTGCTCTTTTTATTAACCGAAAAAAGCGACAGGGTAGAACTCTCAATTCCGAATCCTGATGAGTTGTGCGAGGATAAATTGTTTTTTGTAGGAGACGACAAACAGTCAATATATCTTTTCCGTGGTGCAGATGTTTCTGTATTTAAAAAATTGAACAGAGAAATAACTAATGATGAAGATTCTGTAATTAACCTTGCTACAAATTACAGAAGCGAAACAGGTATGTTGAATATATTTAATTATGTTTTTAAGTCTGTCTTTTATTCCGATGAGCATCTTCCGTCCGATGAGATAGAAGAAAGCATGCTTGAACATGAATCTTTTTTTGAGCCTGTTCTATCAATTAGAAACACTGCCGGTGTAAATCCTGAATTAAAAATATTGATTGCAGATGGGGCAAGATTGAAATTCGCAGATTTGGATGCTTCTAACCCTAATTTAAGCGATGAAGAATGTGAAGCTGCAACACTTGTAAATGAAATTAAAAAAATGAAAGAAAGTAAAACTCAGGTTAGAGCCGAAAGTCAGGCACGTGATTGTCGTTGGTCGGACTTTGCTGTTTTGTTTAGAACCACCGGAAACCAAGCTATTGTAGAGAGGTATTTACGAAAAGCAGGAATCCCTTATAGGGCGGTACAACAAAAAGGCTTGTTTTACGATGCTCCGATCAATGATATTGTTGCATTGTTGCGACTTGCAGTATATCCTTGGGATAAGCTCGGTTACGCACAAGTATTACGCTCGCCTTTTATAAACATTTCAGATAATGCGTTCACCGAAATTCTTTTGCAAGATTTTGAACCGTTTGATAATCAAGCGGATAAATTTTTACAAGGAGCTGATTTAGAGGGCTTTATAAAAGGCAGAGCGTTGTTTACACGCATAAAACAATGTATAAAAGAAAAAACAAATGCAGAAATAATTTCAAGTTTGTGGTATGATGAAGCATACAGATATTTGATTTTAACAAACGAAAACTATCACCGCTATATTGAATTGTATGACTATTTGTTTGAAATAGCAAGGCAAGCCGACGATAACGGTCTTTCGGTGGTCGCCTTCTTGGATTTACTGGAAGGATATATTGTAGACGGTGATAAACTTGAAGACTTAGATATACCCGGTGAAGAAAACGGTGATGCTGTTCAGCTTTTAACCATACATAAAAGCAAGGGGCTTGAATACCCTGTGGTCTGTATTCCTTTTTGCGGATATGAAGGTAGGCCGAATAAACACGATGATTTTGTTTTTTATTCCGATGATTTGGGACTTTCAATTGTGTTACCGGAAAGTGAAAAAGACTTTTTTAAGGATGTTTCACCGAATATATTTTTTGATGAATTAAAACAAATTGAAAATCATAAACACATTGCAGAGGTAAAAAGACTTTTATATGTGGCAATGACTCGTGCAGAAAGTCATATAATAATGACAGGTAAAAAAATTAACCGTAAAAAGAAAGATCCTGAATTGAAAGGCGAAAGAAGTCTTTCTGAATTGCGAGATTTGTTTAAGTTTCCTGAAGTAAAGACTTCATTAACAAGCTTTTTTAATTTGCTCATTCCCGGTTTGTATGAAGATGACGATGAATTTAAAAATCTCAATATTCAAGTTTCGGAAATTATGCCGATTACATCTTCGGAAGTGGTTTCCATGTTTGCCGGTGCAAAGCAAAAGAACAAAAAAGTTATGACTCAGGCAGAAATTGAAAAAGCTTATAAAAAAGCTACACTCAAAATTTTTCCCGAGCCGGAGAAAAAAGTTTTTGCCGCAAGTCATTTGCATGATTGTGAATCGCAGGATTATAAACAAAACTATCCGACAAAAAAACAAAACGATTCGTTTGATGACTTAAATAATTTTGATGCGCATGATGAAACGGGGAGTGAAAAAATTGCAGCAACTGATATTGGAACGCTTACGCATTTGGCGATAGAATATTTTTTTAAGAAAAAAACACTTGCACTTCCTGCTAAGCATGAAGAAGAAATATTAAAAATGCGTGATACTTTTTTTGAATCCAAGCTCGGACAAAAAGCCGTGTCGGCAACAGTGCGTAATACGGAGTATGGGTTTATTACAAAATATGACGGCAAAAAAGTCATCGGTCAGATAGACTTAATGTTTGAGGCTGATAATATTGTTTACATAGTTGATTATAAAACCGACAAACAAGAAATTCCTGAAAATCATAAAGAGCAGTTGAGCGTTTATAAAAAAGCTGTTACCGACCTTTATAAAATCAAAGGTAAACAAAATCTTCCGGTTAAAACTTTTTTGTTTTATCTTAGAAGCGGAAATGTGCAGGAAATTTAAAAACTTAAAAAAATTAAATAATTTTTTTAAGTTGCAACCCGTCTTTCTATGCGGTTGTTGTGTTAAAGCGAAAAAAGTTTAACTTTTAAAGCACAATAGATTGACCGGCGTGATTTAAAATCAGAAAACCGGAGTTTTAAACAGTACGGTTTTGGTGTAAATGTAGAAACGCATTTTAATTAAATAGTTATGTTAGTATAAAAAAGTAAATGCGTTTCAAACCCGAAGTCTATCCTTTTCGCCGATTATTTTTTAAGAAAAAGTAGTTGGAGCGATAGCGGAAAATACTTTTGCCGTTTATTTTAAGAAGAGGCGAAAAGATTATGCGAGGGTTGGGGGTGAGAAGTAAAAAAGGGTTGTGATAAACAACCCTTTTTTACTCATTTAAAATATTATACTGTCGCTATACTTTTTATTTCGTTGCGATGATATTTTAGTTTTTTTAATGCTCGCAATTCAATTTGTCTTACGCCTTCAGCGGAAATTCCCATGACTTCGGCGATGTGATAAAGCGATTCTTTTCGAGGGTATCCTTTGAGGCAACGGCGGCGGATTAAAATATCTCTTTCAAGCTCGGGCAAGAGGTTCAGTATTTTGTCAACCATAATTGCAATTTCTTTTTCTTCCAAAACATCTTCGGGCATGTAGTCCATGTTTTTTATGACTTCATAGTTGGAGTATTTTGAGTCGTTTGCGATAGGTGCATCAAGGCTGTATATTTCGGTTGTGCAGTCAAACATTTCTTTTATCGTTTCGACCGACACATTGACTAATTTGGACAGTTGTGAATAGCTTGGTTTATAGCCGTGATTTGCCTGAAATTGAAGTGAGGCTTTGTTGATGCGAATCATAAGCTCTTCTTTGCGTATGGGGAGCCTGATTTTGCGTACGCAAGTGCCTAAGTATCTGGTAATGGCTTGACGTATCCAAAATGTTGCATAGGTGCAAAAGCGTGTTTTAAATTTCGGGTGAAATTTTTCTGCGGCTTTTATTAAGCCTAAATTTCCTTCTTGAATTATATCCATTATATTTTGGCTGTTTTTTGCCGATGACTGGAGTACAACTTTGACGACCAGCCGAAGGTTGTGTTTGACAAGTTTGTTAATCGCTTCTTCATCGCCTGTGATGGTTCTTTTGGCAAGCTCTGCCTCTTCTTCGGCGGATAAAATATTGTATTTTGTTACTTCAGTTATATATTGTTTGAAAATTTTATCACTCATGGGTACCTCGTGAATTTGTAATCAAAAACCGTGCCAAGTTTTAGAGGTCTGGATAATTGATAACTCTATATACGGGGGGGGGGGTATTGCATATTTTTAAATTATAACACTATATATAGTGTTAAATTTTGTGTAAGATTATTTTTCGTTTTCTGTATACTTTTGTATACGATTATTTTTTGTAAGTGTATACTTTTCCGTCATCTTTTACAACCGTAAAGCCGGTTTCGGTTATATTGCTTATGTTTTCGTGCAATGCGACCGCATCCAGGCGGAATTTCCCGCCACCGTCTTGTAAGTCTACGGCAAAGGTCGGTAATGAAAGTCCCGACAGTCGGTTTTTCAGGGTTTTCCATAATGAAACGGCTTGTTTTAGAGGTACGGCAAAGTGAGATGTTCCTCTTGCCGTGTCAAGTTGAAACAGGTAGCCGGGTTTTACTCCCAAGCAGGTTAGTTTGTGAAACAGCTTTATTAACACTTCTGCATCATCATTTACTCCTTTTAGTAAAACCGTTTGAGATTGCATTGGAATTCCGGCATCAATGCAGTTTTCAATTGCTTTTATTTGCGGTGCTTGCAATTCTGCGAAGTGGTTGATATGCGGGATAATCCACAGAGGTTTTGACTTTTTTAGCAATGTGATAAATTCGGGTGTAAATGCTTGCGGGGCAAAAATGATAGAGCGGGTGCAAAGTCGGATAATAAGATTTTTTGAAACAGAGCGCAAGTTTTCAAGGCAGTATTTTATTCTTTCAATTCCGCCTGTTACCGGATCGCCTCCTGAAAGCAACACCTCTTTGATATTTGGGTTTAATCGAATATAGTCCATGATTTTGGAAAATTCATTGTTTGAAATAAAGCCTTCTTGCCGTGCCGCGAATTCACGCCTGAAGCAGTATCTGCAATACGAAAAGCATTTACCTGTGGTAAGGATTAGAACTCTGTTGGGGTATTGGTGTATGCATTGATTGCTAACTTGATAGTATTTTTCGCCCAAAGGGTCAATCGTTTCAAAGTCTTGTACATTGTTTTCTTGGGGTGAAGGAAGTACCTGCTTTTTTAAGGCTTCGGCAGAAACAGGGTCTGCATTTTCGATGAGTTTTAAATACTCAGATGAAACTAGCTTTGGTAATACAGGGTTATTTTCGCAAATAGGCTCTTCGCAATTCTTCATAAGAAACTTCTATTGGAGTGTCAAGTAATTCGTTTGCCCGTTCAATTCGCAGTGTTTTAGCATTTTGAACCCTACCGATTTTGGTGCAAAAGCCTTTTTCAAATCGGCTCGTAAAAGCGTTGGCATTTTTAGGATTTATTTCTACTATTAAACAGCCACAGGTTTCGGCAAATAATGCTTCAAGTTTGTTTTTGCTTATTCCATCAAGGTGTATAACTGCTCCGAGTTTTCCGCCAATTATCATTTCGGATACGGCGATTGCAATGCCTCCGTCAGAAACATCGTGGCAACTTAAAACTTGCTTTTCAATAATTGCCTTGTGTAATGCCTTATATGTTTGCACTGCGGTTGGTGAAAAAATTGGCGGCTCTGTGGCTGTGCTTTCGGGAACGTTAAAAAGCTCTGCAAAAACAGAGCCTCCCCATGCAAAATCAGGATTACCGATAAGATAAATTTCGTTATCGACTTGTTTGAAATCTGAGCCGGGTACACAGTCAATGTCCGGTACAATACCCATGGCTGAAATTAAAAGCGAAGCAGGAATAGCCGCTCTTTTTCCGTCTGATGTAAGATACTCGTTATTGAAAGAATCTTTGCCTGAAATAAACGGAGTTCCAAAATCTACTGCCGTGTTATAACAGGCTCTTGCACATTCAATCAAGTCCCACATAACTTCAGGGCGTTTTGGATCTCCCATACAGAAATTGTCAAGAATACCTATTTTTTCGGGGTCTGCTCCTACCGAAACGGCATTACGAACTGCTTCATCAATTGTAGCGGCAGTCATTTTATAACAGTCAAGAAGACCGTATCTAAAATTAAGTGCGTTGGAAATAGCGACAGCTTTCTGTCCGTTTATTTCACGAGGTTGAATTACGGCGGCATCTTGCGGCCCTTCTGCACACAAACCTTCATACTGGCGCAAAATTGTACCCCCTTGAACTTCATGGTCATATAGGCGCACAATATCTTCGTTGGAAGCGATTGCATCATGTGAAAGCATTTTTAATAAAGCTGTTTTTAAATTCGGCATTTTCTGCTCTGCCTGAGCCGGCTTTTGCGTAGGCTTTGGTGTCGCCTTTAGAATTCGCTGAGGCGGGCCTGAATGCAAAAAAGAGCAGTCAAGGTTTATCAGCGATTTTCCGTTGATATTTACTTTCAAAACTCCGTTTCCTGTGAATTTACCTAAATTAACAAATTCCAAATTAAGTGCCTCGCAAATTTCGATTAGCCTGTTTAAATTTGCCTCAGGAACGGCAAGCACCATTCTTTCCTGTGATTCCGATACCCATATTTCCCAACCTTTAAGTCCGGCATATTTTAACGGAGCTTTTGAAAGCTCTATTTCACAGCCAAGCTCTGATGCCATCTCTCCGATTGCGGACGAAAATCCGCCCGCACCACAATCGGTAATTGCAGAATAAAGTTCTTCGTTGCTTGCTGTCTCTAAAAATTCGCAAACCGTTTTTTGAATAATAGGCTCACCGATTTGTACTGAAGAGCCTGCAACATCACCTGTGCTTGCGTCCATAATCATTGAAGAGAATGTCGCCCCTCGTATTCCGTCTCGTCCTGTTCGTCCGCCGACAGCAATTACATAATCACCTACGGAAGGAGTGGTTTTATGGACACCTCTTTTTGCAATACCGGCACAACCGCAGTACACCAAGGGGTTTGTAGCATATCCTGAATGAAAGTGTATGCTTCCATTTACATTTGGAATGCCCATTTTGTTGCCATAGTCTTGTACCCCTTCGACAACGCCTTTAATGATACGCTTTGGATGTAAGCTGCCTTCGGGGATATTCTCGGCGGGGGTCTCAGGTTTTCCGAAACATAAAATATCGGTAAGGGCAAACGGACGAGCGGATACTCCCATCACATCTCGAATGACACCGCCTACACCCGTGTTTGCACCACCGAACGGCTCAATAGCGGAAGGGTGGTTATGAGTTTCCGCTTTGAATGAAACTTCATAATTATCATCAAATTCAATAATACCGGCATTGTCGACAAACGCCGATAATACCCAAGGGGCTGCAATTTCATCGGTCGCCTTTTTAATATATGTTTTTAAAATATTGTCAACACAGAGATTAGGATAATTCTTTTTTACTTCATCGTTTGCCGATGCGGGGTCAATTTCAATTTTTGCCTTAAAGGTTTTATGAACACAATGCTCACTCCAAGTTTGCGCAATTGTTTCAAATTCCGCATCGGTACATTTTCGTCCCTGTTTTTTGTAATATTCCCGAACTGCCTGCATTTCTTTTAAATCGAGTGCCGCCCGGCGACTGTCTGAAAATTCAGCCAACTCCAAGTCGGACATTTTTGCAATATCAAACTCTTCTATTGCTTCGGCGGCTTTTAACTCGCCGGCAGTTTGTACGGAAGCCCAGTGTGGCGTAATACCTCCGATTGCAAAATACTGAATAACATCATTCGATAAAACAGTCCGTGCCAATCTTTGCAAATCATCATTGTTAATCTTTCCTGAAATATCGTAAGCTGTACCGCTAACTATTTCGGCAACTGCTTCAAATCCCAATTCGCGAACACAACGAAATGCCTCTGCTGATTGCGGGTCGGTAACACCGGGTTTTAACAAAACTTCAACGCGCTTTTTGTCTTCGGAAAATGCAGGCGTAAAAGGCAACTTTGCAATTTCGCAAACTTCAAACAATTCATCTGAAAATAAAAACTTACCTAAAATATTTTGCTGCTCTTCCGACAAATTGCCCAAAACAAAATATAGCGAAAAAGCCTCGACAGAATCAACCTTAAATCCGGCACTTACAATTTTTGCCGTAACATCATTTTTCTCATTTTTATTTTTTACCAAAAAGCGGTACACATTCATCGCTTCACCCTCACAAATTCGAGTATAACAAAATACAATTAAAACTTCAAGGTCATAATGTTTTATCGCTTTAGTTTATCGCTATTAAATATTTAAGGATTTTTTAAAATCCTTAAATATTTAATGCTCTGCAACCCGACAGGCTCGCATAATCTTTTGCCCTCTTCTCACTATTTTTAAGCGGCGTTTTACGCTACCGCTGCAACCGCCTTTACTTTTTTTTATACTCGGGCAAAAGGATAGACTTCGCCTGTCCATTACATTTTAACGGATTACTTAACAGTCCGGATTTCTGTTTAACTTCCCGTGTATGCCAACAAACTCGCCAATCTGTCGAATTGTCCATATTATTTTACTGCCTATATTATCTTACATCATAATGCAATTCGCTTGACTTTTTTTGTGTATTGTAATATAAACTTCTCAAGAGGTATTATTTTATGAAAAAATTTTTTAGATTTTTTTCTTTATTTTTGATTGCAGGTTTGTTGTTTTCATGTGCAGGTAAAAAGTCAGAACTGATTAAAGCACATAAAACAGCAGTAGAAAAAAGCGTAAAAGCAAATTATGCTTATATGCGTGAGCTTGGATTTAGAGATTTTGCGGATAACGGTTCAGTTGAAACAAACATAGTTTTTGAAAATATCGGAAGTATACTTTCCGGTACTGCCGGAAAAGATATGAGCTCTTTTGACGGTCTTGGTCTTAATTTTTATTCCAACAATTTTGGCAAAAAATTTGAAAATGAAGTGGAGATTGCTTTAACAAAAGAGTCAAATTCCGTTTCGCTTTTAAATTTAAAATTACTGGATTCAAAAATTATAATGGCGTTGCCGTTTACTAAAGACAATAAAACTTTTTTTGCAACCATAAAAGAGCTTAACGAAAAATTTGGCGATTCTTTAGGTAAAGAAATGGATTTGGAGCAAATGTATAAAGTCATTGCACATACGGTTACCAATCCTGTAACAGAAAAAGAATATATGGATTTTGTCAATAAATTGATTGACGACTATTTTAATGAAATAGATGTAAAAAAAGAAGGTGAATTTTATGTTTACACTGTTTCAAAAGAGCAGTCAAAGAAAATCTTGCGTGCAGGTTATGATGAAACAATGGAATTCTTAAAGAAAACAAACCCTGTTTACAGTATGAATAATGTTATGGAGTCTTATGACGAAGTAATTAAAGGCATTGAAGAGTCAGACGGTTTTTCTTATAGTGTAAAGCAAAAAGTGGACAAAAAGGTTGTAACATACACAGAAATTAATTTTGAAATTGAAGGATTAAATGAGCCTAGACTGATTATGGATTATTCACAAAATGACAGTCAAAATATAACGGCCGTATTTGTAGGTGCAGACGGAGGATTTGACTTAAAATACAATGCCAAGAAAAACGGGGACGATTATGCGGGAGAAGGTTTTTTTAACATCATCAAAAATGATATAAATGAAACAACCGTGGCTATTTCGGTTAAAAACAACAAAGAAAAATTTACCTGTGCATTCCAAGGCGGAGAGTCAGCGGGAGACTTGCCGATAGAGTTCGTTCTCGATACTGAAAAAGGAAAGCCTGAAAATAAATTCTCCATTTTGATGAATACCGCAGATGTCTACACAATGGTTGTAGACGGAGTATATGCAAAAACCGCAAAGCAGGTAAATATTAACTGCGACATGGGCTTGGAAAGTGCTGAAATGCCTTTTGATATAATTATGGCAACGAAAATAAACATAAACAAAGATAAAACCAAAACTTTGGAATTTGCAAAAGATTCGGAACAGCTAAATTTGGCAGAAATGGAAAAAGCCGATATGAACAATACCGGCATGCAACTCGTAATGGATTTGGCATCAGCCTTAATGTCAATTGGAATTGACATGCAACAATTTATGGGTGGCGGAATTTAAGCCAAACAACTTAGCTCTAAGCCACAGGGTATTCTGTGGCTTTTTTTTGTAAAATTAACTTTTTATTAAAATAATGGAAAAATGAATATGAAGCAAAAACGAACAACAGCAATATTTATGCTGATTTTAACTGTATTGAGTTTTATTTCTTGTAATAAAAACAAAGCAATAAAAGAACAAATGCTAAAAGCATATAAAACTACCGCACACATAAATGTAGACAACTATTATGCTTTTTTGCAAAAAGCATGCCTCATTGATTTTTTGAAATCAGGATACACCGAGCATACCATTCGGTTTTCCAACTTCAGCGACTTCATCAAAGAAACCGATAACAATAATAACAGCAAATACCCCGTAAACGATATAACGAATAGCATGGACGATTTAAATTTTACCCTGTATTCGGCACTCTCGGAAAAAAAGGCGGGGATGCAATTTCTGATTTCAAAAGGCGAAAAAACCATACCTTTTATCAATTTTGGCACAAACGCAAAAAACTTTTTGATTTCAACACCGTTTTCAAAAAACCAAACCTTTACACTTCCGACAACAATACCCGGAGTATCACTGCCTTTTTCTACATTCGACTTACACAAAAAACTGCGTAATACAGGATCATCTTCAAAAGCAGGCAGAGAAAAACTGAAGAAAAAATTGGACAACCTCATAGACGATGTATTTAAAAAAGGAAAAGTAAAAAAAGAAAAAGGCATCTACATTTGCCAATTTAAGGGAAGCGAAATTAAAGAAATGCTAAAAACGGCTTTCAACAAAAATATGGCAGCTCTCGCTATTTCCAAACAGCTTGGTCCTGAGCTGGAAAATATACTCTCGGAAATAGATGAAAACTCTAATCTTATTCTTAAAACAAATGTAAAAGGAGCCGCCATCGAAAGCGTGGAAATTACAGGTTTTCAAAAAAATCCTGAAAGTTCAAATTCTGAATTTACACTTAATTACAATTTCAAAAATAATGATAACAGCTTTGAAACCGTAATTTCAACTTTCTCCGATGAAGGTAAATCTGAAATGCTGATTTCAAAAAAAGCTGACATCTATGAGCTTTTTTTGAAATTTGTCCAAGACAACAGCAACACAACATTAACCGGTAAAATTGACTTTAATAAACAAAAAGATAATTGCAAATTTGAATTTGCCTCAAATCTTAAAAGAGGCGAACTGATTAAAATTATTGCAAACGGCTCTTTTACGGAATTGGAAAATGAAGCGAAGTATGTTTTTCCCGATATTAAGTACATTTCCGATACGGCAAAAAAGGCTGTTTTGCACACCCGCTTTACCGCAGTATATTCAAGAAGTCCGGCAAGAGAAATAAAGTTTAAAGAAAATCCCGAGAGTATTATTCTGCTGGCTATGTCGCAAAAAGAAAAGGTGGAAGCTCTTACAAACGAGCTAAAAGTCGACCTTAGAAGAAAACTGGAAGAATTACTGCAAAAAGATTTATCCGCTTATTTTAAGTAGATTGCCGGTTACAGAAAAGCAACCGGTTTAGCGGAAGTCTATTCGCTAAGCGTGAAGCATATCTTTAAAACGGCTTAGCTTCGGGAATTTTGATGCTACGAGTTTGCCTCTGGTGCATGTTGCTTTATCGAATTTAATTGCCTCATCATAAATTGCCTCCAGCATTTCAGAGAGAATGTTTATATTTGTCGGCAAACTGCTAAAAGCCATTTTTCGATAAACCCTATCTGCGGTTGCGGCACGGGTATTTGAATCTGTTAGGTTATGCAAATTAGGCAAAATATCCCGCCTGACCAAAAAGATAAAATTCGCCATACTCAAAATCTGCGGGTATAAATCTTCAAGATGTAACCCTTGCACCACAAAATCTTCTGAATGCTCGGTTAAATCCGAAAGACTGTGCGACAATTCTAAATCCGATAGAATTTTCGTAAAGACAGGACGCAAAAAACGAGTTGAAATATTGTCGTTGTAATGCCTGCTGAGTCGCATAATATTTTCAGGAATATTCGTATTACTAATTAACATCAATACATTATACTTAAAATTCAAAAAAAGTGCAAGTTTAGCAATTAAGTTTTAGGGCGAATTTTTGCATTGCGATTTGAAAAAATTAAATTTAACTCAACCTACTTTCCGCAATGCAAAAAACGGGCTATCCGCTACTACGCCTTTCGGCTCCGACTAAAATTGCGGCTTATAATTAACGCCACAATTTTATTTGCAGGGTGTGTTTTTGAAAAACACACCCTGCATAGCTACTATCCCTTTCGCATAGTTATTTCCGGCGTTAGGGATTTGAAGGGTACATAGATCTATTTTGCACGCTAATTTTGCATTAAATAAAGATTCAAAGTGCAACGCCAAAATTTACTTTATTGACCTTTGTGTGGATTGTAAATTACTTCTCGAGGTTTCGGACCGTTTGCGGGGCCGACTATTCCGCGCTCTTCCATTTCTTCGACTATTCGGGCGGCTCGGTTGTATCCGATTTTGAGTCGGCGTTGCAGATAGGATGCAGATGCTTTTCCTTCCAAAAGAACTACATCAAGGGCTTCATTGTAGAGCGGGTCTTCTTCTGAGGCGAACATATTTTCACTGTAGGAATCGGCATCTTCGTCAATAAAGATTTCATCGTCAATATAGTCGGGGTCGCGCAGGGATTTTACATGCTCTACGACATTTTCAACATCGCTTTCGGATACAAATGTTCCTTGTATGCGCACGGGGAACGGTTGGGAAGTGCTTACATAAAGCATATCGCCTTTGCCCAAAAGTTTTTCTGCTCCGCTTTCATCGAGGATAATTCGACTGTCGGCGTTTGATGCAACCATGAAGGCAATTCGTGCGGGGATATTTGCTTTTATCAAACCGGTAATAACATTGATGGAAGGTCGTTGTGTTGCCAATACAAGGTGAATACCGACTGCTCGGCTCATCGCACAAAGTCTTGCAACAATGCCTTCAAGCTCTTTTCCTGTTGTTGCCATTAGGTCTGCAAATTCGTCAACTATAATGACGATGTAGGGCAGGGCTTCGGTTGCTATTTTTTCCTGTTTGATTTTTCGGTTATAGCTTTTTATATCTCGTACACTCATTCCGTCAAGGAGGGCATACCGTCTTTCCATTTCGCAAAGGCAGTATTGCAATGCCTGAAACGCTTTTTTCGGCTCGGTTATAACCGGCGTTAAAAGATGTGCAACATCATTGTAAAGTTTTAGCTCAACAATTTTCGGGTCAATCAGAAGGAGCCGAACTTGCTCCGGTGTGCAACTGTACAGTATTGAAAGAATGATTGAGTTGACACAAACGGATTTACCCGAGCCGGTTGCGCCTGCAATCAGAAGGTGAGGAGTTTGGCTTAAATCCATTGTTTGTGGTCTTCCGGTAATGTCTTTGCCGAGAATTACGGGAATGTGCATATCTTCCAATTCAGGGACATCTGTTTCGATTAGCTCTCTTAAACTTACGATAGCCCTGTTTTTATTTGGCACTTCAATGCCGACCGCTTCTTTTCCCGGAATTGGTGCGACAATTCTGACGCTTGGCGCAGCCAGCCTTAATGCAATGTTATCCTGAAGACCTGTTATTTTGGAAAGTTTTATTCCCGGTGGAGGCATTATTTCAAACATCGTAACAACCGGCCCTTTTGTTATGCCTTTTATTTCAACATCAATTTTGAATTCTTTTAAGGTGTCTTTTAAAATATAAGCATCGCGCCGTGTTGTGTTATCGACAATCCAGTATTCATTGTCGGGATAGCTTGCAAGTAAGGTTGGCGGTATCGAATATTTTTTTGAAGCCGTTCCTTTGGATGCAAGCGGTTTAACGGTTTCAACAGGGATAGAGTCTATTTCATTTTCAAAACCCAATTCCGGCTCGGAGCTTTTTAAAAGTATTTTATCTTCGACAGAGTCAATTCCGATATTTACTTCTTCCGAATCGTCAATGTTAATGTATATATCATCATTTGAATAGCCTTCGGTTTCAGGGTCTTCTATTTCCAAATCTATGTCCAATATTTCTTCGGTTTCGATTTCCGGCTCTGTATTGTCTTCAACTTCGTTAATAGTATCAGTATCAATAGTATCCAGCTCTGAAATTTCGTAATGGACATCATCAGTAGCTTCTACCGGCGGAAGCTCGTCAATTTCATCGTTTAGCTCTTCTATGTCGTTGTCTAAAATTACAAGCGAATCCAAAAGTGTTGTTTCTTCCGGCGGTATTTCGGCTATGCTTAATGTGTCGGTTGAGCTTTTAGTTTTGTCGGCGGTTGTTTCAAGATTGTCCGGCTCTTCCGGCTCATCGGATGCTGTATGCTCATCTAAAGGTTCTGCTTCGTAAAGTTCTGTTTTTTCGGTTATGTCCGGTTCCGTGTTTAGGTCTATTTCGTTTGTGGCAGGCTCGCCGGTTTCCGTTATATTTGAGTAACCGTAAGAATTGGCTATTATGTTATCGGGGGTGCCTTTTTGGAAATTGAAGTTTTTAATTCGCATGTTCATGATTTTTTCCGAAAAAGTGAGCAACAAAAATATCTCCAGCACAATTAAGAGTATTGTACAAATAATGATTGTCCCCTGATAAAGAGCCCAAAGCGGTGAGGTGTATAATGTTGCTTTAAAAAAACAGCTCACCTTTTCACCCAAAAAACTTGTAAAAAAATAAAGAGGTGTTCCAAGTAATATTGCTTTTGACTGTTCACTCCAACCCGGTACTATCAATAACAATGCACCGTAGAGTAGAATGAGCGGTATTACAAATGCGGAAAACCCGTAAAAAGCAAACAGTTTCGAGCATGCACTTAGAACAAAAAACTCGTTGCTGTCAAACCCTATTAGTGGCAATAAAATACCGACAGTCAATAATATTGCCAAGAGTACGAGGAGAAAACCTAAAATGACTGATAAAATTCTAAATCTTAAATTTGGTTGCACTTTTAAAAACCACCTAAACTGCCAAAATATGGACTAAGCAAAAAAAGTAAAATAAACAAACAGACCTGCTCCCAGCGGGATTAGGTAAAAGGCAAAATATTTCAGCTTACCCTTGTTTATAAGACGCAGTAAAAATTTCAGTGAAAATAATCCCACAATAAAAGCTGTTATAAAACCGGCAATAACAGGAAGGATACCCACACTACTAAGAAGATTATCGGCAGAGCTAAGCTCCAACATAAGCGCCGCAAGGATTGCGGGAATAGAAAGAATAAACGAAAATTCGCCGGCTTTTTTTCTGTCTACACCGCAGAGTATTGCGGCGGCAATTGTACTGCCTGAGCGTGAAATACCCGGAAAAACGCCCAAGCCTTGAGCAATGCCTATAATGGAAGCCTGCTTTAAATTAGGCTCAGGGTCGTTTTTATCGCTTTTTGTTTTTTCGCTTAAAATCAGCACTAAGCCGGTAACGATGAACAGGCAAGAGACAATACTTAAATGCAAATTTCTCACAATATCTTTCAGTAAAAAGCCGATTGCGCCGGTGAACACCGTTGCAACAATAATTGCAAGAATAAACTTTAAGTCGCCGGCATCTTCAGGGCGTTTTTTTTGAATAATAAACCGCCACAATACGCAAAACAGTTGCCCTATTTTTCGTGCGTAAACCGTTATGACTGCAGCGAGTGTTGCCACATGCAGCAAAATATCAAATAGAATCGGAACATCCTGCCTTCCCAAAAATGCTTCAACAAACGCAAGATGCCCTGAGCTTGAAATTGGCAAAAACTCAGCTACTCCCTGCAAAAAACCCAATAAAATTGCTTCTAAAATTGTCATTTGCTTCCCCTGTTGGATTTTACTGGAACTGAGCATATTAGTCAAGGCGTTTTTGGATATTAACTTTCTTTATTGCAATGGAGCGCATGTTTTTGTTCAACGCTCCATTGCTTTCAACCGGACGGCTCGCATAATTTTTTTCTCTTTTTTTTGAAGTTTAAGCGCCGTCTCATCTGAGCCGGCTTTACTCAATATTTTAATCGAGCAAAAAGATAGACTTCGCCGTCTAAAATCAGGTTAAGCGGATTGAATTAACTGTCCCGGTTCTTTTTAAAACTTACGCATTTTTGTATTAAACTAATCTAAAATCATCGTTCAAGTTTTATGTGGAGCGTTCCCTTTAGTTTGGGGGGGAGCGGAGGATATTGCCGATGCTTAAAATTATCTTGTAATTGCGAGTTGAAGCGACAAGCGAAAAATCGCAAGTTGTATTAGTCAAACAAATCGGCAAGAGCCGCAGTGAGGGGGAGACACCCCCCCCCATAATTATTTTTTACGCGCTGATAAAGCGACTTGATTTTTATTTGAATATATGTTAGAAATGAAAATCATTTTTAGAAGGAATTAGATATGAATGAATTTTTATTGAAATTGTGGGACACGGTTAAAACGACCGGTCCGTCTTTGGGGTTAAAAGTTTTATACGCAGTTTTGACTTTTATTGTCGGCTGGATAGTTATAAAGGTTTTGATGGGATTTATTAAAAAGGCTTTTAAAAGATTGAAGTTTGACCAAACGCTTGGAAGTTTTTTGATAAATATTTTATCGGTGTTGCTTAAGGTTTTTCTTGCAGTTGTTATCTTAGGGCAACTTGGAGTAGAGACAACATCGTTTGTTGCAATTTTGGGAGCGGCCGGTTTGGCTGTAGGTTTTGCATTGCAGGGCTCGCTTGCAAGTTTTGCATCGGGCGTTTTAATTATAATTTTAAAGCCTTTTGTGATTGGCGATTATGTTGCCGCAGGAGGTGTTGACGGAACGGTTTTTGACATCGGCATATTTGCGACAAAGTTTAAAACGGTTGACAACAAGGTTGTTATTGTTCCAAACACTTCTGTTATGAACAGCTCAATTATAAACTACAGTAAAGAAAAACAGCGCCGCATCGATTTGGTTATAGGTGTCGGTTATGATGATGATATTAGGCAGGTCGAAGCGGTTTTAAAATCAATTCTTAACAGGGATTCTCGCATATTAAAAGATCCCGCTCCCACTGTTGGTGTTCTTGAGCTTGCGGATAACAGTGTAAATTTTGCTGTGCGCCCATGGGTTGCAACGAGTGATTACTGGCCGACATATTTTGACTTGATGAAAGAAATTAAGATTACGCTTGACCAAAACGGAATTACAATTCCTTATCCTCAAAGAGATGTGCATTTGTATCATGCCGAAAAAGATAGCGGCAAAGATATTGAGAAGCCGTCTGAGGAAGACGTTCCCGACAAACTTAATATGTAGATTTAGATTTTACTTGTTTTCGGAAAAGACTGTCATGAGTATTTCCATGATGGTCTTTTCTGTTTTTTGTAACCACACGGTGTTTATTTTTCTGTATATGCGAATGCGGTTGTCCAAAAAATCTGACAGTGCTATGATTTTTCCATTCGGTGAAATATCCAAACCCGTTGGTTGATTTCCTGCTTCTATCCTGTCTTTAACTTTGAAAGTTTTTGTATCGATTATGTACAGTTGTCCCATATAGTAGCCCTTATAATTATATCCTTTTTCAGGATTGTTTGGACCGCGACATGAAACCAGTAACTCTGTTTTATCCGGTGTTAAACAGATTGTGTTCGGGTTGTTGTAAACATTGATTGTAGTAAGTAGTTTGGTTTCTGTGTTATTGCTAATGGAAAAAACTTCTACAATGTCGTTGCGCATATCCGAAACATATATAAGTTCTCTTTCTTTATCTTTTACAATATGTCTTTTTGCACCGGGTATTCCTGCACCGGAAACTATTTTGAATGTATCCAAATTAACCGTACGCACTTTGCCGTGGCATTCTCCGTCAGGTGTATTGAATTGTGCAAGAAAAATAAAGTCTTCATCGTTTGAAAAGCACATACCCCTTGGAACAGCTCCTGCGTTAATTCGTTTTTCTTCTTTGTATGTATCGGGATTTATAATACTAATGTCTTGCGAAACCCAATTGCTTAAATATACTCTGTTTCGTTTTTCATTATACTCCATGACTTTACTCCAATTACCGCTGCTTTGTATTGATGTTTTATATTGAAAGTCAGGAATTGAAAATACATGAATGCAGGCAGTTGTCATTTGGCTGATCCATAATTCGTTTTTATGCTTTAAAACCAATGATTCTACAAAGCCTGTTTTTTGTGCATATTTTTCAGGCGGTGATATAAGTTTTTTTTCGCCTGTCTTTAAGTTGAATATATTAATGCCTCTGCCGTTTAAAAGCGTTACGACTATTATATCGTTGTCGATGAATCTGACGCTTTTAGGAGCCCCGTCAGATGTGAACCAGTTTTGAAATTTGCACTGAGAGCCGGATTTATCGAGAATGGCAAGAAATGAATATTCCGATTTTCCGTCTGCAGGTATTTTAAATTGCTTGTTTATAAAGCCGTTGGACGAAACCGTGAAATCAGATTTCTCTTCTAACTTGAAGCGTACTGTACCTAAAGTTTTGTCTCTACTCATTATTTTGTATGGCACTTCTTTTTCGCCGACTAAGATTTTTGTTCCGGCAAGCGGTTGGACGGTCAAGATGATGTTTACGGATTCCGGATAAATGGCACAACACAGACATAACCATAAAACAAACAATTTTAATTTTTTCATAAAAACCTCTCAAACTTAAATCATTATAAACAATTTTAAAAAAAATTACAGCCCTAAAATTTATTTTATTTTAAAAATTTTGAAGGGGGTGTCTCCCCCTCGCTTCAAAAAAATAGGTTGCTTAATATAAGCAACCTATTTTTTTTTCCGCTACCCCCCAAACTAAATGTCGCACGATACATAAAACTTTACGATAAACTACTCTTTTAAAACAACAAATGTTTTTCCCGTGCCGCCGTCTTCGGGTTTTGCAAAATAAAAATCTTTTATATGCGGGAACTGCTTCAATGTTTTATGTACCATGTTTTGGAGTATTCCGTTTCCTTTGCCGTGAACAATCGAAAACTGTAAGAGCCTATGCATAACCGCTAAATCCAATTGTTTTTGTAAAGCTAAAGAGGCTTCTTCATAACGCATTCCCAAAAGCCGAAGCTCAAAAACAGGTTTTTGGCTTGATTTGTTTTCAATAATTATCTCTGTCTTTTTTTCTGCTCTTTCTGTAATTTCGGGAATTAACTCTTCTTCGGGTAAAGATAATTTTAGGTTCCCGATTGCTACCAGCCATTTGCCGTTTCTTTCTTTTCTTATAATTTCTCCATGCCTGTTATAAGATGAAACAAAAACTTGTAAACCGTCTTTTAATTCTGGTGTTGAATTTTTATTTTTTTCTGATTTGGTTTTTTCTTTTATTTTTTTTTGTTCAGCATTAATTTCTTCTTTTTCATTTGCAAGGGATTGCTCAAATTCATTAAACCATTTTTTTACCCCCGCTGTTTTTTCTTTTGTGATTTCCCCTTCGCGTATTTCACGAATTATGTTTTCCATTTCTTTTCGCTTAACTTTTAAAAAGTTGTCAAGCCGTTTATATCCAACCTCTCTTAGTTCAAGTTCTTTTTGCTTTAGCTTTAATTCTTTTAAATCTGCCGTTCTTTTTGCTTCACGCAATTTTTTTTCTTCTTTCTTTTTTACAGCTTCAAATTCATTTAAGTCTGAGTGCTTTTTTATCAACCCTTTTATTAAGGCGGAAACATCGGCCTTATTATCTGTCAACAGTTTATTGGCTTTACTGATTATTTTATCCGGTATTCCATTGTTTTCTGCTATTTCAATAGCATGGCTTTCTCCGGGAACACCCATCAGTATTTTATATGTGGGAGCAAGTGTTTTATGACTGAATTCTACAGAAGCGTTTTCACAAAGCTCATTTGTATAACCGTAATTTTTTAATGCTCCGTGGTGGGTCGTAACAAAAACCAACGCCCCCTTTTCTATTAAATCATCAAGTACTGCCATTGCAATGGCACAACCTTCCTGAGGGTCTGTTCCGTTTCCAAGCTCGTCCAACGCAATTAAGCTTTTTTTTCCTGCTATTGTTAAAATACCGGATATGTTTTTCATCTGTGCCGAAAAAGTCGAAAGTGATTGGTCAATCGACTGCTCATCTCCTATATCGCAAGCAATAAAATCAAAAATTGGAAGTCGTGTTTTTTCGCTTGCAGGAACAGCCCAACCTGTTTGGTTCATTAAAGCAAACAGGCATACCGTTTTTAATGTTACGGTTTTACCTCCTGTATTAGGCCCTGTTATTATGACAACTTTTGTTTTGTTTAAAAGCTTTAAGTCAATGGGGACTGCCGTTTTTCCTAACATAGGATGACGAGCTTGGTGTAAACACAGTGGATTGTTCTCATCTGTCGGCAGTGCAAAAACACAGTTATTCTGTTTAGCCCATCGTGCAGAAGCATAAATAATATCTAATTCGGTGAGTTTCGATATAGAATGTTGAATTACCGAAAAATTTTCTGCTATCTTTTCGGTCAGCTCGGCAAGTAATTTCTGTAATTCGCGCCTGTATTTTGCCTCTGCACTAAACAGCTCGTTATTTTTTTCAACTATATCATCAGGCTCAATGTATAATGTTTGTCCGGTTTGTGAATAATTGTGAATAACACCTTTAATGCGTCCTTTGTAGTTTGACTTTAATGCAATTACCTGCCTGCCGTCTTTTACTGTTGGCAATTCCGATTGAAGCAAATCTTTGTAATTCTTAAAATAGCTTTGCATTATTTTTGTAATGTCATCTTCAATCTTGTTTATTTCTTTTTGTATTTTGCTTAAGACCGGAATATTTTGCAATTCGCCATCTTCGTTTATAAATGAAAATATTGCTTTTCGTATTGTTTCAAGCTCGGGTAGATTTTTTATAAAAAGCACAGCTGTATTTTCCGTATTTGGATTATCATTTAAAAAATTTTCTGCCCATTTATGCAATTCATATAACGCTTTTGCTAAAAGCCCGACAGAATAAATTCCTTCAATTTTTAAAATAGCACCTTTTACTTTTAATTCTTTTAGAAAAGGAAGAACCGGCGGTCGATTTTTTATGGGTGGTTTTAAATCTAATTGTAATAATGCAAGAAAATCGCTGGCAAGTTTTTTCTTTGCCGATATTTCTGATTTATCTGTTGAAGGCTTTGAATTTAAACATTCTGTTTTTCCTTCTTCTGTCATACATAATTTTGAGATGTTTTGGCATATTTTATTGTATTCTAATATTTCAAATGTATGCTCAGTCATAGATGCCTTTAGTCCTTGCTATTAGTTCTGCTCTGATATTAAGCCAACTTTCGTATCTGTCTTTATGTATTTTACCTGAATGCAATAATTCTAATACCTTACATCCCGGTTCACTTTTATGTGTACACGAAAGCCCGAATTTACATTTACCTATTACGCTTTCCATTTCCGGAAAATATAATGCAACATCATCTGCATCTATTCCTGCGATACCGAAATCCCGCACACCCGGCGTATCAATTAAATTTATCTTATGAGTTTTATTTGGGCAAATATCTGAGGTTATATTATAGTATGCGCCTTGAATGGTTGTGTGATTTCCGCGATTTTCTTTTCTTGATAATTCTGCAGTTTTTAAATTTAATGTTGGATCTATCGCATTTAATAAACTTGATTTACCGACACCTGATTGCCCTGTTACTGTAATGGTCAATCCTGAAATTCTTTCGACTAAATTTTTAACACCCTCTTTTGTTTTTGCAGAGAGAAGCATAACTTTGTAATTTAAACTTTTCCAGTTATCTATTCTGTCTTGTACATTTTTAGGAATACCAAGATCTATTTTGTTGACAACTATAAGTGTCGGTATGTTATCCGATTCTGCTTGTATTAAAACTCTGTCTAAAAAACGAGGACGGAACGGAGGGGCATTTGGGGTTGTAAAGCATAACAGTAAGTCAATGTTGGCGGCAAGTATTTGTTTAAGGCGTGATTTTTCGTTAAATCTACCGAATGAGTTTTTTCTTGGAATTAGGTCTATAATTTGCCCTTCGTTATTATCATGTATGTCAGGCTCAATAATTACTTTATCGCCGGGTGCAAGCGGGTTGTGAAAGCCGGTTGCGGGTTTTAAAATTTTACCTTTCAGGTTACATCTTCTGGTAACTGTATCATTACAGGCAACATTAAAAAAATTATTTGAGCCTGTTAAAATAATCCCTTCAATTGTGCTCATTTTAATAATCCCTTGAAGTTTAATCCGAATGCTGAAGCAAATTCGGAGTACTTTTCTATTTCAACCGGATTTACGTTTTTTGTAAAAAAGAAAGAGCTTTCGGATTTGTTTTCCTGTGGTGGCGATATTTTCAGTGTTTGCCTTATTACACCATCAACCGATTCGATGATTTTAATTTGTGGCTCTGCTTTTTTTTTAAATACATCATTTATTAATAAAAAGTGTGTACATGCTAAAACTAAAGAATCTACATGCTCCTTATAAAAAAATGTCATAGCCGGTTCAATTGCTTTTATTTTTTCAGCCTCAGTTTTAAACATTAAACCGTTTTCAATTTCTTGAATTAACTTTTGACCGGCAAAAAAACTAAACTTGCAGGATTTTCCAAATTTTGCAATTAACTCTTTGGTATAGTTATCCTTTATTGTTTTTTCACTTGCTATAATACCTATTTGTCCGGTTGCTGTTTTTTCGACTGCAGGTTTTATTGCAGGTACTGTACCTACAAAGTCAACAGGAAATCTTCTTCTAAGCTCTGCCAATGCTGTTACTGAAATAGTGTTACATGCTAAAATGATTACTTCAGGTTCAAAAGAATTGATTACTTTTTCTACAAGTTTAACTGCAACATAAATCAGCTCTTCTTCACTTTTTGTGCCATATGGAAAATTTGCATTATCTGCTATGTATACAGTTCCGGTATTAGGTGCCTTTTGTTTTAGTGCTTTTAAGTATGCCAACCCGCCAAGTCCTGAATCAATAAAAGCGTATTTTGTCTTTATATTTTTTTTCATTATATATACTATACCCATTTGACTAAAATCTTGCAATAGCTTACAATGTAGATATGTTTAAATCTAATGAAAAAACAGCAAAACAGCACCTCATAGAATTGCTTAAAAATCAAAAAGAGATTAATAGCAAAAATTTTGCAAATTTAGATTTATCTGATGTTGATTTTTCAGAAAAAATTTTTATAGGTTGTTGTTTTTCAAAAACAAAATTTTTGCGGTGTAATTTTACGGGCGTAAAATTTCGTATGTGTTTTGCCGAATTTTGTGAGCTAGAAGATTGTGTATTTGAAAATTCTGACTTACAGTTTTCATCTTTTAGCGGTTCTTTTTTTACAAATGTGAGTTTTAAAAATTCGGAGCTTTTACATAATAATTTTAACGGTATTCAAACGGATAGCGTAATTTTTAACGATTCAGATTTATACAATTCAAGCATCGTAAATGCTCATCTTTCATTTGCAATGTTTGAAAACTGCAATTTAAAAAAAGTTGTATTTTATAAAAATAAATATACCGGGGTTTCCTTTAAGGCTTCAAACACACGAGAGGCTCTATTTGATGTGGAGATAGCGTAAATTATGAGAATATTTTTTTATTATTCACCTAAAAAATTTATTAATAGCTACTTGGTAGGTAATGAAAAAACAGGTGAGGCAATTTTTATAGATCCCATCAGAATTACAATTGATATAATAGAAAATATTTCGCACCATAAATATAAACTTAAGTCCGTTTTATTTACACATACGGATAAGGAGCTTCAGCTGGAAGGGCTTCATACGATTATGAAGATTTATAATCCGAAAGTGATAGGTGTTGCGCCTGATTTAAAGATAGAAAATTCTGTTGTGATAAAAGGGGATGGCATTATTGATACTGCAGGATTTAAAATTCGGCATTTCTCTGTACAGGGTCTTGCTGCCGGTGCGTATATGTTTCAAATTGAAAATGTTGTTTTTTCAGGAGCGGCAATTCGTGCAGGCGAAATTGGAGAAACTTCCAATATATATGCTGTGAGAAATTTACAGAGAACTTTATTTCAAAAAATATTCAACCAAAATGATGAAATTATAATTATGCCTGAGCTTGGGCCACCCACTTCTATTGGAAGTGAAAGGTTATATAACAATGCATTGAAAAAAAAGCATGACTCTCCAAGGAATTCTTTGTTTTAAGTTATGAAGTGTTTGTTTGTCCCTGATAATATTTTGCTGATATTTTGTGAAGAGCAGGCGTTATTTCAAAGTTTGTTGGATTTTCAATTTTATAATACAATTCCTTATTGTCCTGTTGAAATTGAAACCAATAATTTTACATCACTTGAAATTACTCCTCCTGAGAATTATAATGATATAATTATTCGAAAATGTTTTGGAATTTCTAATGGTTGCGAAAAAAAAGCATATATAGGGAATTTCATCTTGGGAAATGCAGGAGGATATGCAAATACACTTTTGCGCAAAATAAAAATGGAAAAATTAAAAAAGAAAGCTCGAAACAATAAAATTTTTGAAATTATAAAATGTAAAGTAAGATATACTGCAGAATTTGAAATTACCCATAATGCAACTTTAACAAAATGGGTAATTAAAAACATTAAATGGGAAAAATAGTTTCTGTTATCAGTCAGTGTCTTTCCGAACTTTCAAAAGTCATTCGACTTTTGAAAGTTACTCTATTCTACAAATACCAAACTGAACCATGGCACATAAGTTATAAACAATAAAATTACGAATTGTATCGCCAAATACGGCAGTGTGTTTTTTACAATTTTAAGTACCGGTTTTTTAAATTTATAACTCGCAATAAAAAGGTCCATTCCAACCGGTGGGGTTAAAAATCCTAAAACTAAGTTTGCAAGGAATATTACGGCGGTATGTACAGGGTGTATACCAAAACTTTCTGCTATTGGAATTATAAGTGGCGAGACTACCAAAATTGCCGAGTATAAGTCCATAATACAACCTATGAGCAGAAGGAAAATGTTTAACAGGAATAAAAACAGGTATTTTGAACTGACATGTGCGATAACAAAATTGCTGAGTATGTTTGGTATGTCTGCATCTATTAAAAAGAATGCCAGACCTTTTGCCGCACCGACTATTACGAGTACCCCTCCAACTACAGGAATATTATCCACAATTGATGAAAAGGCTTCTTTCAATGTAAAGTTTTTTCTGACAAATACTTCGGTAATTAAAGTGTATATTGCCGCAAATGCCGCAGTTTGTAGTAAATTAAAAATACCTGAAAAGTATAATACGAAAATAGCGATTGGTAAAAACAATTCCAGAAACGATTGCTTAAAAGATGTTTTAAATTCAGTTTTAGAAAATTTAATTTTTGTTTTATTTTTATCTAATATTATTCCGAGTACAATAGTCGAAGTTGCGAGCAATACACCCGGAAGAAATGCACCTTTAAATATATCGATAACATTAGCTCCCGAAAATATGTTTGTTACAGCATATAGTATTACTGCTAAACTGGGCGGTAATAGAACTCCAAGTGAACCCGATGATGTTATCAATGCCTCTGCATTATCTTCTGAGCTGCCACTTCCTGTTAGAATTAGACTTAATACGCCTCCTAGTGCCAAAATTGTAACACCTGAAGCACCCGTGAATGTAGTAAACAATGTAGCTACAAGAACGGTTGTAATTATTGCACCGCCTCTGATCCAGCCGACTGCAGATTTTATGAATTCCGTGAGTCTTTTGCCTCCGGTTCCGTCTGCAAGTAGACAACCGGCTATTGTGAAAAGAGGGATGGCCGCTATGCTTTTGTCGGTTAATATCCCGTAGGCTTCAAGCGGAATGACATCAACATATCCGCCACCTTGCATAAATGCAGCGTATGAAATCCCTGCAAGTACAATGTAAAGTGGCATTCCAAAAAAGGCTGATGCTACGAAAAATAAAATAAGCGGAACCAGCATAAAGCCTGAAATATTTGTATGGAAATCAAAGATTGCGTATAGAAATTGTGAATCAACTTGAAAAATTTGATATAATATTGTTGAAATAGAGCCTGCCGAAATAAATAACCCAAGTAATATACCCGTGAGCTTAACGGCTATATGAGTTTTTTTTCTGAATTCCAGTATTACCATACTGATATACATAAGCGGTAAAAGCAGAAAAATAATCCGTACAGGTACAAGCCATACTTTTTCGTCAGGGTTGATGATTGTCAATATGTTCGGGAATGTAGCGAAAAATAAGCCGAGTAAAACAGCTATACTAAATATTTGGACCAAGGCTGTTACAACTTTCCTTGATTTTTCAGGAAGTCTCTCGGAAAAAACACCTATATTCAATTGCTTATTTTTGTAAGATGTTAAAATACCTGCAAGACATGCAAAAATAAAAGCTATGTTTACGATTGCCAATTCCGAATCGAATGCAAAAGAAAACAGCCCTTGCACAAGCGGACTTGATGCGAGGGCTTCGTTAGATGATGCTAGGATTCCGTCTGTTATTCCCATAACCACAGGCATAAACAGCGGTAGCACCATTAGTACTACAGTTACAACTATCATGGCATAAGTTAATGTCTTTTTCATGCCATAATAATACAACTATTTTCGATAAATTTCAAGAAGTCTTATTATATCCTCATACATTTTTTTGTTCATGGCATCAGGATAAGCTTCACTGGCTTTTATCATATCGGCAGTAAGCTCGGAAGCCCAGCTTTTGGTTTGAGCAGGTGAAAGTGGAATTATTTTCATTCCTGCCTTCTTTAGCCTATTTGTGTATTCGACATCAAAAGCTTCAAGATCATTGTTTAGCTTTTTAATAACCTTATCAAGAGCTCGCTTCATTTCAGGCTTGTACTTTTCAGGAATTCTGTTCCAAGCATCTGTTGAAATTACCAGACCTCCCATTACCGGACAGATTCTTGCACCCAAACCATAATTTATATCACGATTTAGACCTGACATATAGGTCAACAGCGGAACAGCAAAAAATCCGTTCACCCCGCTTTTACTTTTTAATGATTGTGAAAGTTTATTGGAAGGAATATCTTCAATCGTAAAACCTGCAACCTTAAATGAATTGCTTAAAATGGGGCTGTCAAAGCCAGAGCAAGCTATTTTGAGTTTTTTCAAACCTTTTAATGATGAATACGAATCCTTTGTATAAAAGGTTACCCAGCCGGCATTTGTCCAAGCTAACAGCTTTACATCTCTTGCTTCAAATTTTGATTTTATTTCGCTATCTAATTTTTTTAAAACATATTCCAATTCGCCTTGTTCCCGAATTAAAAAAGGTGCCGAAAGTGTAAAAACATGTGCCTCAGGTACAAGTTCGTGTAACCCGATTGAAGAAAAAACAGCACCATCAAAAGGCGCCTTCTGACCTGGCCTTGGAGATTTCATTTTTTGGATACCGGCCTTTTCCCCGCCAATGCTCTGCATATTGGTAAACCTCATGGTAACCTGACCGTTTGTGATTTTGCTCCATTCCACTGCCAATTTTTTTAATTCAATTTCCCAAGGTGACCTGCTTGGTACGGCAGACGCAATTTTTAATACAACTCTTTCTTCAGCAAAAAAAGGATTTGTTACAAAAAAAACTAGCATTAAAACGCTTGTAATTTTCAATAGTTTGTTGTTCACAATCTTTCCTCCTAACCTATAGTTTAATATTCAAAGATAAAATCTTCTTTATGCTCTTTAAGCCATCTGGCATCACTCTGTGCCAAAATGGTCATTAAACGATTTTCAGGATCATCATCAGGGTCTATATCCAAAGCCTGATTTAATGCTTTATCAAAACCAACCCCGTCCTGATTGGGAATACAAAAAGCAGTGGCAAAAGTTACAAAAGTTGATGCTTTTTTTCCTTTAGAGTACATTTTTGCCTTTTTATAAGCAGATTTAGCTTTTTTAATGCCTCCGCCTATTCCTTCAGGAGCAGCTGCATAATAAGCCGTCAACACTTCCCAAAGCCCACCATCGTTATAGTCAGGAATTAACTCGGCTGCCTTCTCCAACATTAAGACAGAGCCGTAAACACGATCTACTACATCAGGGTCAAGAGGATCAAGTGCAAATGCCCCTAAAATTCCCGTTGCCGACCAAAAAAGTGCTTCTACATCATGCTTTTGGCATAATTGAAGAACAGCCCTTTGCTCTTCTTCGTTAAAAGAAAAAACAGTCTTCGAAAAGCCGGGATAAGCGGCTTCCAATGCCTGCATACAATATTTGCCGCCTCGTAAATAAAACTTCTTTGCCCTAAAAAACTCTGCATTTTTTTTATCGTAAAAATCGTCTGATATTCTCTTTGCAGGCTTTTCAACAAAAGCATTTGCATACATAACATAGAGCTGCCCTGTCATCAAAGCAACCCCGCTATGTGTTGGGTCATTGAAATAAAGCATTTCGAAAGTTTTTAAAATCACCGGAAACACTTCTGAAACCAGTTGAACATCGTCTTCGCCGGTGAGAGCCAAAATAGGGTTGCCGCCTTGTTCTTTTCCCTCAGCTATTTGTTGCAATTCTTTTTCATGCAAAGCAAACTTCTTTTCAGGTGGCGGAGCAATTTTATTATACGCCAACTGTTGAATTGAACATGAGCATAACAGTAAAATAGCTAAACTCAAAAATAATTTATGATAAAAAGGCTTTTTCATTTCATACCTCCAGATTTATTTTTTTGCTTGTAAATGAATGCCTCATAAGCTGCAATTGATGCCGATAATGAAATTTGGGCAACACTGCTTCTTCCCGATACATTATTACCGTCAATAACATACAATGATTCCAATATACCTTCCAGCTCCTCTATGGTACACGAAGAATCGTTTTCCATGCGCCTGCAAAGAAATGAAAATTCCTCATCATAACATTTAGAAAACTTTTCATCTTGCCAGTCAACTGTTTTACACATCAGCACTACCTTAAATTAATTTGTAAAACCAATTCCCATACCTAAACCGTATATCAGCCATGTAAGCACATAACCCGTAACAACCGCAATTAGAGTAAAAGGAACACTCATCTTCATAAATGTTCCGTTTGAAACCTTATGACCGTTAGACCTCAAAATATTGATAGAAGCAATATTTGCAGAAGCTCCAACCGGTGTAATATTCCCTCCCAGAGTTGCACCCATCAACAAACCGAAAAACAGAATAGGTGAGTTTAACCCATATCCGTCAGAAAGAATTTGCACAATAGGAAGCATCGTTGCCACATAAGGAATATTATCAACAAAAGCTGAAATAAAAACGGAAAGCCACACCAAAATAGTGTACATACCGAAAATACCAATATCCAAATTCGAGAAAAACCCTCCAATTGCCTTAATAACACCGGCTTCATCAACACCGCCTATTACAATAAACAAACCTATAAGCAAAGCAATGGTATCAAACTCCATACCTTTCCAAACAGTTTTAAACGGCACCAAACTTTTTTTATAAGCCATACTGTAAACAAGCCCTATAAGCAAAAGAGCCATACAAATCAAACCATTCGTAATTTCAGGCTTTTTATCTTGCGGAATAAAGGATGCCAAAATTAAAAGCACAATCATAACCAACAAAAGAATGGAAGGAATAAAATCCTTTACGACAGTTTCTTCCATCTTGGCCGGTTTTTCCGAATGACCTTTAAAAACAAAATAAATATAAACAGTTGTCAAAACAGCCGCAATCTGCACAATAAAAAACAAACAAGGTCTGCCCATATACCATAGAAAGTCAAAAAATGTTAAATCTAACTGACTGCCCAAAAGAATAGACACCGTATCTCCGACAAGAGTTGCAGCCCCTTGCAAATTCGCCGAAATCGCAATTGCAATTACGGGCAAAACAGGTGAAATCTTCAATCTATCCGTTAAAACCAGTGCCACGGGAATAATCATCAAAACAGTTGCCACATTATCGATAAAAGCAGAAACAAAACCCGCAAACAGCGAGAGCATAACAACCGTCCACTTAATATCCGGCATCGAATTGATAATCTTATCGGCAATAAGTTGAGGCATCTTGGACTCAATAAACAAAGCCACTAAACCCATAGTACCTGAAATCATCAAAATAACATTCCAGTCAATTGCACCAAGAGCCTTCAAAACTCCGTAATCAAAAATACCGAGCATACCAAGAACAACAAACACAATGGCAGAGGAAACCGCAACAATCGGTCTGTGGTTCGTCAACAAAATCAACAACAAATAAGTAACAGCAAAAATCACAGCTGCAATAATTAACGGACTCATAAAATACCTCACGAAAATCTACATCATAAAAACGACATTGTCAACCACTTAATCACTATTAAAATATCTCTGTGACTTTAAAAATTTTTATGTACAACCTGCTTAATGCAGGTTGTTTCAACCCGCTCGCACCGCATAATCTTCCGTCCTTTATCTTTAAAATTTAATAGGCGTTTTCCGTTTCACTCCAACCGCCTATACTTGTAACAATAATCGGACGCAAGGATAGACGGTGCTCGCCAAATCAGTTTAAACGGACTGCTTGTAAGCTCCGGTTTTCTTTTGAAATATCCCGTTTTAAGAATAATTGTTTTTTTTGCTTTTCGATTTACAAACCCACTCGACAAAACACAAAAAATACTGTATCATTCAGATAAAGGGGATAAACATGTTCAAAGCATCTCGCAGAAGAAAACAATTTTTACTATTTTTAGTTGACATCGTATTGCTCACAATTTCTATTCCGATAGCCCTTTTTTTGCGTAGTGGAAATATACCTTCCATTCACAGTGTTTTAATTCATCTTACTTATTTTTCTCCTACAATTGTGTTTTGGATAATTGTAATGTACACATTTGAATTTTACATGCTGGAAAACCTGTTTGACGGCTTAACAAGTACGGTTAAGTTAATCGGTGTTGCATTACTCAGCCTGCTTTTCAGTATGGGAAGTTTTTACCTTTTATTCTCAAATATTTTAACACCAAAACGAATTATGGCACTGTACATAACGGTAGCTTTTATATTGATATTTTTATGGAGATACTTATATAACTTATTGTACTTAACGGTAAAAACTTCGCCTAATGTATTATTCATAGGATACAATAACACCGTAGGAGATTTAATTCCGCAACTTATGGAGGCGTCATATTGCAGATATGAGCCTGTTGCAATTTTTGATGACAATTTTAATAAATCTGTCTTACCGAACAAATGCAAAAGTGCCGTCTTAAAAAGCGTACAAGAGCTAAACGAATTTATTAAACACAATAAAATAGATATAATAGTACTCGGACATGACCATGCCTTGAACAATGATGTCAGAAAATTGCTCTTTTCCTTTTTGGGACAGAGTAAATCTATATACTCTTTGTCGACCTTTTATGAAATTGCAACCCGCAAACTACCGCTTGGTGCATTAAACGATACTTGGGTTTTATCTCACATAAACTTACATACAAAGCGACTATATTTTATTGTAAAGAGAGCTGTGGGCTTTATTTTTGCAACTTTGTTTTTTCTGATTTTTTTGCCATTTTTTTTGATTGTCGCAATTATCATAAAACTGGAAAGCAAAGGCCCTGTTTTCTTTACACAAATACGCGAAGGCAAAGACAGCAAACCCTTTTCAATACTAAAGTTTAGAACAATGAAAATTGATAATAACGATTTTAAGCCGACAACAAAAAACGACAGTCGCATCACAAGAGTGGGAAAATTTTTGCGTAAAACCCGTATTGATGAAATACCGCAAATGATTAACATAATCAAAGGTGATATGGCTTTGATTGGCCCAAGACCTGAGCGCCCCGAAATTGCCGTCAACCTTGAAAGTTCCATTCCGTTTTACAGGCAACGCCTGCTTGTAAAACCCGGCATTACAGGCTGGGACCAGGTTTCAGGTGAATATCATTCTCCGTCCATTGAAGATACAATCAAAAAAATGCAGTATGATTTATTTTATGTAAAGAACGTATCGCTTTTTTTAGATGTTTCTATATTTTTTAAAACGATTACAACAATGTTCAAACGAAGCGGTCAATAATAACTTTGCGAATTATTGACAAAATGCAAAAAAAGTGTTATTTTTCGGCTATGATTTTTTTGCTTTATTTAAATGTTATAATATCGGTTGTTTTTTCGATTTTACTTTTAGTACAAAATTTTTCCTTTAACTCGGTTATCGCTTCTATTTTGGGCTTGGCATTTTCCGGTGCTTTGGCTTTTTTTTCTCATGAATTTATAAATAAAAAAAACCTTCGCGGGTTGAACGGAATGCGAAGAATGCTCAGTTATTTGGCTTTGGCCATGATGGCTGTGTTTATTATCTCAAGGGCGTATCTTGAAAACTCTCCGTATGTTATGGATATACTTTTAGCGATGCTTTGGTTTTCTATTGTTGTGCTTTCGATTATTACGGCTCGGATTCTTAATGAAAAGCGTGTACATAAATATTTTCCCGATGCCCCGGAAGAAGGCGAAAAAAAACGCGGCTTTTTTTCAGAGTTTTTTGAATGGGTTGACGCCGCAGTTTGGGCTTTGGGAATTGTGTTTTTATTAAATATTTTTATATTTCAGCTTTATGCAATTCCTTCAGAATCGATGGTTCCTACTTTTATGATTGGAGATAAAGTACTTGGCATTAAAGCTGCATCAGGACCTAAATTTCCGCTTTCGTCTTTTAGAATTCCGCAACTTAGAAAATATAAACGAGGTGATGTTGCAATTATTCGAAGCCCCCGCTATCCTATAACTCCTGAAAGCGAGCTTAAAACATTTGTCTCTCAGCTTATTTATATGTTTACTTTTATGCAGGTAAACACCAATATAGATCCTGCTACAGGCAAACCTAAAATCGACCCGCTTGTAAAACGAATTGTCGGGTTACCCGGCGAAAAAATAATGCTTGTAGACGGCATTTTATACAAAAAAACAAAAAGCGATACGGAGTTTAAGCCTGTAAAAAAAGACGAAGAATTTGCACAGTGGAATTTGGAAGAATTGTCGCCTTATGATTTGCGTCATGTTAAACGAATTCCCGTTAAATCCGAAGTTTTAAGCAGAATGGAAAGCATCGAAGAAAAACGAAAAACAGTAAACTTTAATGTTGAGCATGCTGAAATAGAAAAAGCCTTAAATGAAATTTCGGATATCAGGAACAAAATCGATACGGTTACGGATATTGATAATTTCTTGGGAACAAACGAATATGTTGTTTCACTTATGTTTTCAAGCAACATGGAAATTGCAGAAAAAATATTGAAAACAGATGGAGGTCTTGCTTGGCTTAGAGCTTTTGCGTTAAGCTGGACAGACAGCAGAATTAACACACCACAAAAAAAAGATTCGCTGTACGAGCTTAGATGCGCCCAATTGAATGTTTTAATGAAAAAGAATTTTGTTAAACTTATCTTGCGTAACATTCAATTGATTGCCCAAAATGCAAGCATCGAAACCGTAAAGGCGGATACCCAAAGACAAATGCTTTTAACTGAAGCTGATAATTATAACCTTTATTTGGCATATTCATACGGGCGTAACATGAATGTATTTCCTAAAGAAACTGACAGTTACATTCCCGAAAACGAATACTTTATGGTGGGAGACAACAGATTTAATTCTCACGACCTAAGACACGGTAAAACAAGTATTGTACCTTTAGATGACGGGGATATAATGCCGTTTGTTTATCCTTCAAACATTGACCCGCAAACTCTGCCCGCCGAAAAAATACTGGGGCTTGCTGTTTTTAAATTCTGGCCGCCTTCAAGATTTGGTGCCGTTAAATAAATTTGATTTGTGGCGAGAGTGGACTGTTTTAAGTGGTTTTATTATCGCCTGCTTATTTCGTAAAAAAGTATTCCGGCGGCAACTGAAACATTTAAACTGTCTAACCTGCCTTGTGTTGGAATTGAAACAATTTTGTCGCAAGTGTCTTTTAAGTGTTGTGCAATTCCCTTACCCTCGCTTCCCATTACCAACACGGTTTTTTCGGCAAAGTTTATCGAGTGTACATCTTCTCCATTGCCATCTGCTCCGTATATCCAAAACCCTTCTCTTTTAAGCATTTGTGCAACCCTTATTAAATTCTTCACATATATTACGGGAACCCAAGCACTTGCACCTGAGCTTATTTTTGCTATAACTTCATATCCGCCGGCGGAATTACGCTCGGGTAAAATGACGGCATCAACACCGAGTTGGTCTGCACTTCTAATAATCGAGCCTATGTTGTGCGGATCTGTTATAGAATCAAGCAAAACAAAAAACGCCGATTTTTTGTCGGCAAATTCTGCCATGAGAGTATCAATTGAAAGCCGTGTTGGAGTCTTGCCCGATAGTACAATCCCTCTATGTTCGCGTAATCTTTCCGGCAGGTTTTTAACCAATGCGTTTAATTCACGGTCGGTTTTTTTTTCGCAAGGTATATTTGCTTTTTTTGCAAGCTCTAAAATTTTTTTTACACGAGGGCCTGCTTTAGAGTAAAATATTTTTGTAGTATTTTCTGTATTATCAATGTTTTTATTTTCCGATTGAGATTTAACCGTTTCTTCTATTGCATGAAAGCCCGTGATTATATTTGTTTTCATAAATAAAACTATGCAAACCTTGTGCCGTATGTGTTTATGGTTTGTGCCATTTTATCAAGTGAAACCTGCTCCATAACCGCACCCATTTCAAAGGCAACACGGGGCATACCGTAAACAATACACGAGTCTTCATCTTGCCCTATTGTACGAGCGCCTTGCTTTAACATTTCGCTCAAGCCCCTTGCTCCGTCCTTGCCCATACCTGTCATTATAATACCGAGTGCTTTGTTTTCATAGGCTTTAGCAACGGAATTGAATAAAGTATCTGCGCTTGGTTTATGCCCGCTTTCAGGCGGAGTATCGGTAATGCGTGCAATGGTTGCAAGCGACTTTTTTTCAATTGTTAAATGTCTGCCACCGGGAGCTATCAGAATTCGCCCTTGTTTTATAATATCGCCGTCTGCAGCTTCCTTTACTTCAAGAGGACATATTTTATTCAGACTGTTTGCAAATTCTTCGGTAAAACCTGCGGGCATGTGTTGAACAACCAATATCGGTTGTTTTAAATCAGGTGAAATGTCCGCAAATATCTGACGCAATGCGTTAGGCCCACCTGTTGAAACACCTATAGCGATTAACTCAATATTTGCCGGTTTTCTAACGGGGTTAATAGGCTCGGAAGGCTTTTTTGTCCAAGCAGATTTTAGAATTTCTGTATGCCTCTTATAAAGCTCATCATTTTCAAACCTGTATTTTCTTGCCAAATCTTCAGGAAGATTTTTTGCCTCACCTTGCATTTTTTTAAGTTTGTACTGACCGCCGTAAGCAAGCAGTTTTTCTGTAAGGTTGTCTGCTACATTTTTTATATTGACAGAATTCGAGCCTGTAGGTTTTGTAATAAAATCTGATGCGCCTTTTTCAAGACATTCAAAGGTAACCCTGGCGCCTTCTTTGGCAATACTTGAAAGAACAATTACCGGTATATCAATACCCAAACGCCGTCTTTCTTCCAAAAACTGTAAACCCGACATTTCAGGCATTTCCAAATCCAATACTATTACATCAGGATTAGCTCTGTTTAACTTTTGTAATGCAAAACGACCGTTCATTGCCTTTTCTGCGATTTTAAGTCCGGGTGTTGCATCGACTATTCTGCCGATTAAGCTACGCATCAGAGCCGAGTCATCAACTATCAAAACAGCAATATCATTCATATTTTTATACCCATCCTTTTAATCAGTCGTCTTTTGATACAGGCAAGCCCAATCAGTCTTTAAAAATTTAAACTTTGTATTCATTCCAAAAAGAGATTCAGAATGCCCAATAAACAAAAACGACTTAGGCGACATTGCAGAGTAAAATTTGTTTATTACATTTTTTTGTGCCTCTTCGTCAAAATATATCAAAACATTTCTGCAAAAAACCAAATCGAAGTCCGTTCTTTTTATATCGTTCTTTAGATTATGATAATCGAAATTTATCATATTCCTTATTTCAGGTCTGATTTGATAAGTTGTTCCGCTTTTTAAAAAATACTCATCTAAAAAGTCATCGGGAATGCCGGTTGTTTTTGATTCCTCGTATGCTCCCTGCTTTGCAACAATCAGCGACTTTAGCGACAAATCCGAAGCCGTGATTTCTGCCGTAAAACCGGAGGGAAGTTTTCGTTTAAAAAGCATTGCCAGTGAATACGGCTCTTCACCTGTTGAACAGCCCGCACTCCAAATATGAATGGTCTTTTTATTTTCCGCCCGCTTTATTTTTATTAACTCGGGAATTATATAATTTTCCAATGTATCGAAATGGGGCTGATTACGAAAAAATCGTGTTAAATTTGTCGTAACCGAATCGAGCAGGTCTTTAAGCTCATCAGGGTTGGACATTAAAATTTGATAATACGCATCTAAACTGTCAAGCTTTTTTTCCCTTAAACGCTCTTTCAGCCGGCTCTCCAAAATTGTTCGATTTGTTTCGGAAAATGTAATTCCGCTTGAATCATAAATTAAGGTTTTGAATTTACCGAAATCTGCATCATTCAAAAAATCAGGCATAAAAACTCCCTTATACAGTGTACGAGTATTTATTCTTTCTGTCAAGTACTCGAAAAAAATAAAAGATATGGGCGTTCCCTCCGTTTCACTTCGGTCGGTGTACTACAGGCTCCACTATCGTTTCGACTAAAAATGCGGCTAATAATGAGCGCCGCATTTTTATTTTGAGGCCTGCTCTTTAAGAGCAAGCCTCAACCTTCCGTGTACCTAACGTGGCTTCCTTGCAAAAACAGTGGATATACATTAAAAATATGTTATACTTATGTTAGCGGCAAGTTTAGAGTAAAATATAAAAATATCTGAGAGTTGAAAAATATATAAAAAATGTTATTATTACAGTATAAATACTATGAGGTAAAAATATGAGAACAATACAATTTAATATTCCCGGCAATATAGAAATTAGCGATTATGATTTTTCAATGAGTTTAGCTACT
>PDWI01000429.1_pt1 | contig 67714 bp, 56 predicted proteins | sample 1430891 | NCBI WGS metagenome assembly PDWI01 (sample SAMN01162508, study PRJNA174530) | Oral metagenome, whole genome shotgun sequencing project. | biome: Marine environment; feature: Marine mammal; material: Swab sample of the gingival sulcus; isolation source: swab sample of gingival sulcus...
CTAACTGAAGTAAAGTATTTTTGCAATAAAACAGGTTGATTGTGTAATTCTGAATAACTAAAAAGTTCATTACTAGAAAAATCTATTGAATCTCTAAGATCATTAATAGTTTTTTCTACATTCATCTTTGTAAAAAAAGAACCTCGCCAGAAAAAGAATAAAAGTATTATCAACAAAAAAAATACTACAATGGGATTTTATAGACAGTAATCGTTTTGGCATTTGGGGCTGGAGCGGAGGTGGTTCCATGAGTTTAAATTGCATTTTTAAGTATCCCGATATTTATAAGACAGCAATTTCTGTAGCTCCGGTTGGCGATTTAAAGCTTTACGATACAATTTATGAAGAAAGATATATGGGCTTGCCTTCAACAAATCCCGATGGATATAAAAACGGATCGCCTGTAAATTTTGCTCATCAACTTAAAGGAAATTTGTTAATCATCCATGGAACCGGTGACGACAATGTACATTATCAAAATAGTGAAGTTGTAATCAATAAGTTAATTAAGCATAATAAAATATTTTCAATGATGGCTTATCCAAATAGATCGCATGGAATTTACGAAGGCAGAAATACTTACCGCCATGTTTACGAAACTATGTTAAATTATTTAGAAAACAATTTGTAATAAATAATTACTTCTCCGGCGTTTCTCACGTCTTCAACATTTTTACGTTTTATTTTAATATTTTTTTCAAGAAAGTTTTTCTGTGGAGTTCTGTAATGCCATACTTTTGAATAGCAGTAATATGCTCTTTAGTTCCGTAGCCTTTATTTTTCTGCCAATTATATTCAGGATATTTTTCCGAATACTTAATCATTATTTCATCTCTTTTAACTTTAGCCAGTATAGAAGCTGCCGCAACTGAAAATGATTTTGAGTCACCTTTAACAATTGTTTTAATATTTTGTTCTGTAATGAAAGTTTTATTACCATCAATTAAGACCAAATCAAGTTTTGATTTTAATTTTTTTACGGCTGTTTCTATTGCTTTAAGAGTAGCTTGCAAAATGTTGATTCGGTCAATTTCGTCTTTATCTATAATTCCATATTCATATTCAATTGCTTTTTCTTTTATTATTTCGGCAAGTTGTTCTCTTTTTTTTTCGGTAATCTTTTTTGAATCGGTTATGCCTTCTATAAAAATATCTTTACTAAAAATTACAGCCGCCGCAACAACAGGACCCGCTAACGGTCCGCGTCCGGCTTCATCTACCCCGACTAATACATCTATTCCTTGAGCGTAGAAAGAATTGTCAAACTTCTTTAGTTCGTTCACATTAACCCTTTATAAATTGCAACAATTCCAAATATCATAATTAGTTTTAATAATGTTGAGCAGGTACTTAAATTAATATTAAATATTTTAGTATTAATGCTTATTAAAAAATATATCAAAGGTAAATCAACTAATAGCAGTACAAAAATAAAATATTCTATACTATATAAATTATTAAAATAAGGAATTAGTGTAAAAAGAATTAACACAATAGTAATTAAAGAAATAATTTTGAGTGAATTCTTTTTTCCATATTTAATTGGAAAAGTAACAATATTATTTTTCTTATCACCTTCAATATCTTGAATATCTTTTAGGATTTCTCTTATAAAATTTATTAAGAATGCAAAAAGAGCAGGAATTATTGCATCTTTAACATTACGAACAAGCATACCACCATATATAAATGCTAATGCAGTACAGAGAGCTACAATAATATTACCAATCAAAACACTATTTTTAAATTTTTTTGAATAGATATATAAGAGAGCAGTAGTTAACAAAACTAAGAGCATTGCCTCGATATTTATTAAATTTGCAAAAACCACGGTGATTGTAGAGAAAAAGAAATAGATTGATATTGCAGTTTTTTTTGAGATTTCTCCATTAGGTAAGGGACGATTTGGTCTGTTAATTTTATCTATTTCTAAATCAAAATAATCATTTATAATATTTCCGGATGCTGCCACAAACACCGATGTTATAATTCCTAAAATTATATCAGTAGTTATAGTATAACTTTTGCTGCAAACAACTGCAGAAACCCAAACAACTATTCCCGTAATCAGTATGTTAATCGGGCGAATAAGTTTTATAAATGCTAAAAAACTTTTCATTGGTTTTATATTTAATCCTTTTTAGCTTCGACGAAAAAGAAACATAGTTTAATTCCTTGCAACTTGCCCGGTATACTATTTAGTTAAAAATCATTTCGAATTCCAATGTGTAACAGTCCGCTTGTTAGAGATGTACCTTTTGTAAAAGCGTAACTTACACTTAGAATTCCCATTGCTGTATTCAGGCTAATTCCTAATCCAAATCCGGTATTGATATTTGATTTTCTTTCAACCTCATTAAACTTATCAGCTTTAATTAAGAAATAACCGATATCATAAAAACTAAATATAAAAGAAGTTGGCGAAAGTAAAAATCTATATTCTATATTTGACCATAAAATTCTATTTCCCAAAAATTGATTTTCTCTAAACCCTCGTAGAGTATTTGTTCCGCCCAAACGGTAGAAATCACTTGCATCAAAATAATCGCCGAGTATTTCTTTTGCGTGCAGACCAACAGCAGCAACTTGTCTTGTAAACAACGAGTAATAAAGACTAAAATCTAACTCATAATTATGATACTCTAAATTAGTTCCGATATAATTTGGCAAAGTTTTGTCTGGATTTATTTTTTTCTTCTTGAACTTATACTCAGTTTCAAAAAGTACTCCGGACTTAGGAAAATAAAAATTATCTCTATAATCAAGTTTAATTTTCAAGCCTGTATTGAATGATGACGATTGAAAAATATTTTCAACATCAACCGAAGGAATAATTGTTTCGCTTTCCAAAATTAAAGAACCAGAAATATTTTTGTCAGCCAAAAACTCTAAGCTGCCGCCAATTATTCTTTTTACAAAACTGCTATCCTGCCTTCGCTGAAAAAATTCAAAATTTAAATTTAAAGGATAATTAAAAAGATATGGTTCAAGATATTTCAGAAACATCTCTTGGCTTAACTTATCTTCTTGCTTCCAATTGATTGAAACCGCTCTTCCAGTTCCGAATAAATTTCTAAGATTTATTTTAATAAATCCCGTTAAATGTCCGTCATTATTATTTCTACTTGGCACATAACCGATAAGTCCATCAAAAGAATTAGTATTACGTTCTTCCAACTCAATTTCTAAAACTCCTTTATTCTTAGAGCTTAAATAATACTTTGGTTCTTTAATATTATTAAAAAATCTTAATCTATTAAGGCGAGAAGAAATTTCGTCTATTTTTTTTTGCGAATAAACTTCTCCTCTTTTTAAGTTTAAATTATTTAAAATAACTTTATCATTAGTTTTATTATTTCCGGTAATTTTTATTTCATCAATTCCAGTTAAATTATTTTTCAATAATTTTAAGAATATTTGAACTTCATTTTGTCCTTTAGTATTATCAAATATGATTGATTTTACTTTAACTTTTGCAAAAGGATAACCATTATTTTCGTAATAGCTTAAAATATTTGATATTGAACTTTCAAGTTCTTTTTTTATAAAAGGTCTATCTAAAAGTGACAATAAGATTTTTTTTGTTTTTAACGAATCGTCTTTAGTTTCAGCTTCAACATTTATTTTAGTTAAAAAACTTGCTTCTCCTTCATTAAGGAATATATTGTATTCTATTTTATTGGGAAGTTTTAAGCTATCGGTTTTAATTTCATTTAGTTTAAAGTTATAAAATCCTCTATCATTTAATAGTTTGGTAAGGTTTTTTTCAACTTTGGCAAAGGTAATTTCATTTAATTTTTCAAGACTTTCAATATAAGTTTTTGTATCAATGTATCTGTTACCAATTATATTAAATTTATTTTTTTTTTGAGAGAAGATTAAATTAGAAAACAGAAATAGTAGGATTAGATATTTTTTAAATTGTAGGGGAATCATCTATCACTTTGTATTTTTTACCAATTTCTGTAATTAAAATTTTACCTAACAGCTTTTGGGCTTCTTCCATTTTTACTTGGCAAACATCCCAAGATAAAGCATTAGCAAAACCTAATGCTGAAGCAAGTTTTACAAAATCGTTAAAAACCATTGATTTTTCAAGTCCATAAATAATGCCCGAAACAAATGCATCGCCGCTGCCTGTAGAATCTTTTTCTTCAATTCTTGCATTCTTTATTTTATAATGAAAATCGGATTTAGAGGCATAGGTTGAATCTTTACCGGCAGTAAGAAAACTTAATTTAATATTTTTTTTATAAAAATTATTCAGTAAATCAGTTACAGATTTTTGGGATTTTAGTTTAATGTTTAATGAATTTTCCAGTTCATCTAAATTATTATGAATAATTGTAGGGCTACAACTTAGTTGATGCTCTAAGTTTTGACCATAAGAATCAAGTATAGAAATCTTATCATTTTGATTACAAAATTTTATTCCTTCTTCAATAATTTGTGAGCATTCATCATTTGGGAGTGACCCGGAAAAAAGAACGATGGAAGAATTACTAATAGCTTTTTTTAGTTTTATTATAAATTTTTCTATTTCCGAGTTTGAAATATCTGAATTGATACCGAAAAATGTTGATAGTTTTTTTCTACTTTCATCAAATATTAAAGTTGCTTCTCTTGTTTCAGCTTTAGTATCAATTGTAGAAAAGTTGATATTCTCCGTTTGTAATATTGATCTTAAAATTTTACCATTATTTTTACCAAGAAAAGTTAGAGCATGATTTTTTATTCCTAAAACATTCAACTGTCTGCTTACGTTTATGCCTTTTCCTCCGGCAAGATATTTTTCTTTATAAGCTCTGTTATTATTTCCTTCAATTTTTTTGAAGAAATATTTTTTTTCTAATAACGGATTAAGTGTAACAGTTAATACCATCTTATTCCTCTAAGGTCTGTATCTAAACCAATCTCCATAAGCCGGATTTTGTAATCTGTAATCACCGAAATTTGTAACATCAACAAAAATAAACCTTCTGTTCAAAGAGTAGTAGTCCCAAATTTCATAAGGTTTTGAATCCATTTCATAAGGTCTTTTTATAACTTGATCAGGCGGACCTAAAGTTACATAAACCATTCCCATATCACTTCTCCAGCCTTTGAACGAACCTTTAAAATGTGCATTGGCATAGTCAATTCTTCTGTAATATTCATTTAAAGTTTCGTTTTCGATTGTATTGGGCGAAGGATCTAATCTTTTCCAAAATGCAAGAAATTTTTTTAATCGTTCTTGATATTCTTTGGTCTCTTCCATATCATCAATTTCACCGGATTTAGCAATATATTGCATCTCTGCTATCGCCATATCTAAATTTTGAATAGACGAAGGAAAACCAAAAATCACAGTTGTTATATTTTTGGTTACGGCTTTATAGCTATCATTTTTTTCATCGAAGACAGACACTAAAAATTTATATTTACCGAGGACAAAATTAACTCCATTTAATTGATCATCAATTTCATTTTTACCTTTCACCAAGTGATATAGCTTACTTCCCTTAAATAAATAATTTTCGTCTTTATCTACAATTGCAAAATGCAGATTTACATCTTGTTCTTTTTCGGAATAAATTTCCAAGTAGAATGAGATTGTACTATCTTTTGATGTATAAAGGTTGGAAACACTAGGAAGTAATTTTCTTCCCTCTTTAGTTTCAAAAAATTTTGAAATTAAGATAATATCGCTTAAATCAAAGCTATCTGCAAACTCTCTGATTTTAATATCTTCACTATACTCCAAGTACTTCTCTGATTCTTTATCTTCCAATTTGCATACAAATTTATATTCACCGGGTTCAACCTTAAAGGATTTATAACTGATTGAAAAACTATTGTGTGAGGTTGTTTGCTTAAAGTTAGATGTTGAAATATTTTCGTTCCACAATCTTTCCAGTTTAATTTCATCGTCATCATCATAAAGAACAACGGTAATAGTGTATTGAGCCTTATATTTTTTACCAATTTTTACAAATTGAATATTGGAGTAAGGAACTTTAATAAGCACATCCAGTTTAGTTTTGGAAGAGTCTTTGCTTTTGTATGCCGCAAGATCAAAGTAAAAGTCAGGCAAAAAATTGTTACTTATATTTTTGTTCTGAGCTGTTGATATCGCAGCAAAGATAATTATAAATAGAATTATTTTTTTCATTTTTTACTCCTTTTCAATCGGTTAGTTTTCCATATACATCATACTCATTACAATCAACTATTTTAACATTATAAAACTCTCCGATTTTTAATAATTTTTTTTGGGCTTTAATTAAAACTTCTCCATCAACTTCAGGAGCGTCTCGCTCTGTCCTTCCAATAAAATATTCACCTTCAATATCATCAATTATTACTTTTAGGGTTTCTCCTATTAATTTTTTATTTTTTTTAAGAGATATATCTTTCTGGATTTCCATTAATTCATTTTTTCTTCTTTCTTTTTCTTCTTCTGAAAATTTATCACCAAGTATAAAACTAGGGGTATTTTCTTCTACGGAATAATTAAAAATTCCTACTCTGTCAAATTCAAACTCTTTAATAAAATCTTTCAGCTCTTCATATTCTTTTTCCGTTTCATTAGGATAACCAACTATAAAAGTAGTACGCAAGGTTAAGTTCGGAATTTCTTTTCGTAATTTTTTCAGTAAGCTTATTGTTCTTTTTCTTGTTATTCCTCTTCGCATTGATTTTAATACATTATCCGAAATATGCTGAAGCGGTATATCAATATAATTACAAATTTTCGGATTTTCAGCAATTTCTTTTATTGCTTCTTCGGGAAAATGTGAAGGGTAGGCATACAATAATTTTATCCATTCAATTCCTTCAATAGCAGAAAGTTTATTAAGTAACTCACTCAAATTTCTTTTACGATAAATATCAATTCCATAATCTGTAGTATCTTGCCCAATAATTATTAATTCTTTTACTCCTTTCTTAGTAAGATTTTCTGCTTCAATTAAAAGTTTATCAATCGGAACTGAACGATGTTTGCCCCGCATTAAAGGTATTGCACAAAACGAACAGGGATTATTACAACCTTCCGATATTTTTAGATAAGCAAAATGTTTCGGTGTGGTTAATACCCTTTCTCCAAGAAGTTCCTCTTTTAGATTTGCATCAAATTCATCAAGAATTTCTTTGTAAGCCTCCGTACCAAAAAATGAATCAACTTCGGGAATTTCACTTTTAAGTTCATCTTTAAATCTTTCGGAAAGACAGCCCGTAACAATCACTTTTTTAATTTTGCCTTGCTTCTTTAACTCTACTGCCTGCAAAATTGTATTAATCGATTCTTCTTTTGCAGCATCAATAAATCCACATGTATTTATTATTATATTTTCGGGATTATTTTTTTTTGTACTCAAAGTCTTTATATTATTCGCATTTAATTGAGCTGCAAGTCTTTCCGAATCAACTATGTTTTTAGAGCAACCGAGAGTTATTATTTCTACTTTTCGTTTATTCATCTCAGCAACAACATTTTTTTAGTTTTGTTAAGGTTTCCGATTGATAAAGAATAAAAGTAAATACCGCTGGCTAAATTATTAAAAGAAATATTTTCTTTGTAGCTCCCCGGAAATTTAAGTTCATCAACTATTGTTGCTATTTCTTGTCCAGTAATATCAAAAATTTTTAGTAAAGTTTTTTGTGTTTCTCTTTCCTGAGCAGATATTGTGTATTCGATTGTTGTACCAGGATTAAAAGGATTCGGATAATTTTGTTTAAGATTAAATGATTTTCTATCAATTTTATTATCAATACCGTTTGGATTTTGTTTAGGATAATAATACAAAATAGCAGGTATATTATTTCTTTCTTCGCTAAGTGTAAAATAACCGTTATTTCCAAACCAACAGATTGCTTCGCCTTGAGGCTCAACCGTATATTCAACAATGTCAGGTTCGGAACTAAAAGCTTCACATAAACTTTTACTTGTATCCCGCTTCCAATAGAAAACACTTAAATAGGATTTAATTAATATTCCGCTTCCATCTGCGGAAATATCTCCTGCTGTTAATTGATTGGGATAAAAATTCGGCTTAGGATAAACAGGTAATTTAAGATTACAAGAAATTTCTGATGTAATTGTTTTGGATAATGAGTAAGGAAATTCAATTTTATAAACTCGCACATTCGAGTCCCGCTTACTTACCGTATAAATATTTTTTGAAATAGGGTCAACAAGAAGTGTCTCGGAATCTCTTGCACCATCAGGATATTTGAAAGTTACTTTAGAAATTTTCTCATTATCTATTGTAATATTTTCTACAGATGAATCTAAATTTAACTCAGGTTCTTCAATTATGTAAATATATTTCAAATCGTATTTAGCAGCATTATCGCCAATATCACCAATAAAAATGTAGCTTTTGCCGTCCTTTAATCCGGGTCCAACGGCAATATCTTCCCAATCACGATTAGTAATTCCATTTAACGTAATTACAACTTTCGTAACACCGTTTGTATCTATTCCGTAAATTTTACTTTTATTGCCGGAATCGTTATGAACCCAAAGAATACCGGGGTTAGTTTTACTTTCAGTTATTCCTGATGCTTCAGAAATTTCATTATTATCTAATTCTCCTTTAGATTCACGAGGACCGAATACCGGAATTTCAACAATAGAATAAATAACTGTTGAAACTAAAAAGAAAACTACTAACTTTAAAAATTTCAATTTATATACTACCTTTTATAATATTTCATTGCTTCGGGAATAAGTTTCTTTAAGTCATCTATCCTTGTTTGATTTGAAGGATGAGTGCTTAAGAACTCAGGGGGTGCTCCACCGCCTTGAGCAGCCATTCTTTTCCAAAATTCAACTGCTGCATTTGGATTATAACCTGCCATTGCCATAAAAATTAAGCCCATATGATCTGCTTCACTTTCGTGCAAACGACTAAACGGCAACATAACTCCCACTTGCGAGCCAAGTCCGAATGCAGCCATTGCCAATTGTTGAGTTAACGCAGGTTCATTTTTAAGAGCAACTTGCAAACCAACTCCTCCGAGTTGAACTAATAATTGCTGGCTCATTCTTTCACCGCCGTGCTCTGCTATTGCGTGAGCAATTTCGTGTCCCATTACAGTTGCAACTCCGGCTTCATCTCTACAAACAGGTAAAATCCCAGTATAAAAAACAACTTTTCCACCGGGCATACACCAAGCATTTACTTGAGGATCTTCTACAAGATTAAATTCCCACTTGTAACCTTTTAGATGGTCGGATATATTTTTTTGTTTGAAATATAGCTCAACTGCACTTTTAATTTTTTGTCCAACTTTTTTAACCATTGCAGCTTGACTGGAATTATTAACAACTTTATGTTCATTTAAGAACTGATCATATTGCTGAAAGCTCATAGTCATCAACTGCGATGCAGGAATTAAACTCAACTGATTTCTGCCTGTAACGGGGACTGAACTGCACGAATTAAAAAATACGGGCAATACAACTATTAATAATGTTAATAGTAACTTTTTCATCTTTTCACCTTTAATTAAATTTTAGGTTACATTTTTATTTTTTTTCTTCCCAATCTGTAAGTATTCCATCTCTAAAAAAGTAGGTAATCTTTCCGTAATACCACTGTCTGAAAAGTCCCCACTTTTCTTTGTTCTGTTTAATTTTATCGGGTCTTCCCCAGCTTTCCTCAAGCATCTTTTCTGTCATTCCTTTCCAAACCTGCCCATTATAAATTCTATTGCCTATTTCTTTGCCATAAGTTTTTATCAATTTAGTTTTGCGGGCAGATTTTAATTTATCCGATAACTCGCTTTTTAACTGCTTCAAACTATCTATTTCAGATTTTAATAATTTTTTTAACTCTATTAAATTATCTTTTTCGAGTGTAAGGCTATCAACTAATGTATGATACCTTTGTAAACTCATTTTTGTTTCTTCTTGAGCAAACAATATACATGCAGCAAATAAAAGCAGTATTGTTTTTTTTACCATCAACTTTCTCCAATTATCAGTTTTAGATAAATAAATATAAGTATAAATATACAGAAGGTGCAGTTAAAAAAAGTGAATCGAACCTATCGAAAATTCCACCGTGTCCGGGTACTAAACTAGAAGAATCTTTAACTTTTGCATCACGTTTAATTAAACTTTCTATCAAATCACCTGTTTGTCCTATTACTCCTACAATTATTCCAATAATTATTGCATTTGTAAGCGTTAATATTTCCAAAATAAGAGCTTTGGCCGCAATCATGGCAATAATTGAAAAGACGAATCCTGCAATTGCTCCTTCCCAGCTTTTGTTAGGACTTACACGAGGAAAAAGTTTATGCCTGCCAAACGCCGAACCAATAAAAAATGCTGCTGAATCACAAATCCAGATTGATACTAAAATTGAAATGATTAAATATCCACCTTCGGGATAAAGCATCTGAGAGTCAGAAAAGAATTCACGAATCAAAATAATTGTTGAGGAAAATAACCCGATATAAAATATACCGAGAAAAGTAGCACCAATGTTTAATATTTCCGAACCGTTATTTCTAAAAAGTTCCGATATAAGAACTAAAATTGAAAAAAGAATTATTAACGGTAGAAAATCAATAAATTGAATGTATGCATTTATAATCAATGCAGAAATAGAAATAATGCCCATGAGAAAATTTATTTTTGCATTTTTATACTCAACCAAACCACTAAATTCCCAGAAAGCAACTAACCCGATTCCTAAAATTAACATTAGAAAAGGAATTCCACCCAAAATAACAAGTAAAAGTATTACCGGTATTGCAATTACAGATACAATAATTCTGATTAAAGTATTATTTAAAGTCATTAACTTTTTTTGTTTATATCTTCAATAATTTTTACTGCTTCGTCTTTATCATCTTTTTTTACAAGTATTTTAATAACAGAAAGATCACCAGATGCCGGAAAACTCTTATCTTTTTGTGATAAAATAATAGCTTTAATATTAGCTCCTTGAAGATTTGCTTTAATCATTTCCGCTTCAAAATTTGCATCTGTTGAATAGATTGCAACCCAATCCTCATGATGAATAAGATTGGCTTCGAAGTCCTCTTTAGTTATCAAGTCAACATTGCAATCGGAACATTTGATAATTCCTTCTACATATTCAGCTTCACATTTTGGACAAATCATTTGCATTCCTCCCATTTATAATTTTAAAATAATTTCTATTCACAATAATAAAAAATCCAATAAAAAGTAATAGTAAAACAATAAATACGATAATATCTTCAGTTAAAGTTTCGGAATTAAGAACATTAGATTGTATAAGTTCATCTTTGCCATAAATAAAAAATACCATAATAGCAAAAAAGTTGTTTAAAAAGTGAAGAACTATTGATGTAAAAATTGAATTACTTTTATAAACTGCATAACCGAGATAAAAACTCAGTAAAATTAGAGGAATTAAACCGTACGGATTAAAATGATAAAAACCGAAAAAGAGACTTGTAAGCAAAATTGCAGTAAATGGTTTTTGTTTAAACTCAAAACTTTTTTGAACAAATCCTCTAAAGAAAAATTCTTCGCAGATTGCAGGAGTTACAGCCACCGTAAATATCACAAGAAAATATTCGTAAAAGTAATTTGCAGAAAGAAGTTGCAAATATGTGCTCTGAGCCAATTTATCAATTTCATCTAAGAAAATTTTTACGGAATGGATAAAAGAATATTCTTTAGAAAGTTCTGCTAAAAAATAATTCTGAAAATATAAATAATATTGTGTTAAAGGAATTAAAATCATAAGACCAATTACGAAAAGTCCAATCTCTTTTCGGTCAGGAAAACGAAACCTAACAACTTCAGTTACATCTTCAAAAACCAATTTGCTCAAAAGTATTGCAGGAAATAGTATAAATAAAATCTGACTTCCAATTGTAAAAAGTCTAATTAAATTTTGATCGGCATCTTTAAAGTTAGATCCAAAAATTGCAACCGTAAGTAATCCGCCTCCAAATTGGAAGATAAAGAAAACTGCAATAAGTCCTAAAATTGCAGCTTTGTTTGGTGCCATTGTTGGCGTTAATTTATTATTATGTTGATTTTCAGTATTTTCAAAATTTTCATTATTCATAATTGCAAGATATAGAAAAGCTATAAAGTATTCTACAATAAATTAAGTTATTGCAACAGCTTATTTTCAAAATATTTCAAACAAAGATATTAAAATTTAATCTTTCAGTAGTTTTTATCATTTAACAAAAATTTTTGTAAATTTGTTTATATAATAACATTCAAAACTTAATAAAAGGAGAAAAAAAATGTCATTAACCATGAAATATGGACCTGTTTTAGACCTAGCAAATCAATACAAAGTTAAAGATGCTAAGGTTAATGAAAGTGAAGAAGGCTACTTAAAAGTATATGGCGTGGTAGAAACCCAATATGAAAAAAATAAAATTTGGGATAAAATAAAAGAAATCGGCGGACAACAACCAACAGATATTAAAGCAGATATAAGAGTTGAAACCAAAGATTATTACCATAAACATACAGTAAAAAGCGGCGATACTCTTGGTAAATTAGCCAAAGAATATTATGATGAAGCCGGCAAATACATGGAAATCTTTAATGCCAATAAAGATCAACTTACTAATCCCGATTTAATTAAAGTTGGTCAAGTTTTAACAATCCCTTTCGTTGACTAATATTTATACACAGTGCCGTAGAATTTTGCGGCACTTTTTTATAAAATGATTGATATAAAATCTGAAGAAGACTTTTACTTAAATCTTAAAGAGAACAAAGCTGTTCTTGTTTATTTTAGTACGCCCGAATGTAATGTATGTAAAATACTAAAACCAAAAATAAATGATTTAATTAGTAACGAGTTTAATAAAATCAAAACGGTTTACGTAAATTGCGAAAATTTTTCACAAATAGCAGCTCAAAATAATGTATTTACCGTTCCGACCATAATTATATATTTTGAAGAAAAAGAATTATTTAGAAAATCACGTAATATCGGGTTAAATGAATTAAGTAAAGATTTAGCTAGACCTTACTCATTATTTTTTGAAGAATAAGAATTCTTTAGAATTTAGTTTTAGAAATTTTTTATTATAATTGTTCATTCAAAAATTAGAGAACAAAATGAAATTAAAATATTTAATAATATACAGTTTAATAACTGCATTAACTGTTTCGGCTCAAGCGAAAAAAACGAAACTCCTTGTAGGAATTGTTGTTGACCAAATGCGATACGATTATTTAGAAAAGTATTACAATGATTTTGGTAAATCAGGTTTTAAAAGATTATTAAAAAATGGAACAAACTTCACAAATTGTGAAATAAATTACATTCCATCTGTAACTGCGGCAGGACATGCTTCAATTTATACGGGAACAACTCCTTTTTATCACGGAATAATTTCCAACAATTGGATTGAAAGAAGTGAGAATTTCGACCTCGTAAATAATTGTTCCACAATAAAAGTTCCTAAAATAAAAACTGCCGAGGGAATAAGCAAAACAAACTCTCCGGATAGATTATTAAGTTCAACAATCGGAGATCAGATAAGATTAAATAATTTTGGTAAATCAAAAGTTTACAGTATATCTATCAAAAATCGTAGTGCCATAATGCCTGCAGGCAAAGGTGCAAATGCAGCATTTTGGTTTGATGATGAAACTGGGAAATTTATTTCTTCATTCTATTATCTAGAAAAATTGCCGGAATGGTTAATAAGTTTCAACAATTCAGGTTTAATAGAAAAATATTGCAATATAGAATGGAATCTCTTTAAACCGCAAAGTATATATAGTAAATTACCCGAAGATAATTCTCGTTACGAAGCCGATGTTTTTAATGAAGGACGAACATCCTTTCCGCATAGTTTGGAAAATGTTGAAACAAAATATAAATATTCAAAATTTACACATACTCCATGGGGAAATCAGATTCTAATTGATTTAGCCAAAAAATTATTGGTAGAAGAAAACCTCGGTAAAGGAAAATATCTCGATCATCTTGCAATAAGTTTTTCTTCGCCCGATAAAATTGGTCATGATTACGGACCTCAATCTTACGAAGTAAAAGATACTTATCTCCGTTTAGATGAACAAATTGCAGATTTATTAAGTTTCTTAGATAAGCAAGTAGGAAATGATAAATATATTCTGTTCTTGACAGCGGATCACGGCGGAATGGAAAATATAACTCATCTGAAAGATATGAACTTTGATACAGGTGTTTTAGAAAACACCAATTTCTTCAAAAAATTAACTCAATACTTAAAAAATACTTTTGGCACAGAAAAAATTATTAAAACCAGATTTACGAGAAATATTTATTTAGATTATCATGTTTTAGATAGCTTGAATTTGAAAAGAGAAAGCGTAGAAGCTAAAATAAAACATTATTTATTAAACAATGTTCCGGAGATTGCCGATGTTTATACAAGAACCGAGTTGAATAAAATGACTGCTGGAAGAGAAAACAGTAATCTTATTTTAAACGGATATAATAAAAGAAGATCGGGTGATATTCTTTATTCCTTAAAACCTCACTACTTAAATTGGGAAAAGAAATACGGAACACAACACGGTTCAGGGCACAGTTACGATACACATATTCCTCTTTTATTTTATGGAAATATTTTTCCTGCTAAAACTTACAATAAAAAAGTTTATGTTGTTGATATTGCAGCAACAATTGCAGATGTACTTGGAATTTTAAAACCAAGTAATTGTATCGGAATACCTTTAGTTAAGCGAAAATAAAAATTTAGCTTAAAAAATTAGGTTTTATCTGTTTCCGTTTTTTATTTAACGGAAACAGATAATAATAACTTCACCTTAAAATTAATGTTGAACAATCTGTTTTTTTAATTTCACTTTATTTTCCGATCTTTTTCTAATCTTTAGATTAAGCAATTCCACTCCGACCGAAAAAGCCATAGCAAAGTAAATATAACCTTTTGGAATATGAAAATCTAAACCTTCACCAATTAACGAAACGCCGACAAGAATTAGGAAACTTAATGCAAGCATTTTTATCGTTGGGTGCGAATCTACAAAATCGCCCAAAGATTTAGCCGAAGCCATCATAACCAAAACTGCAATAATTATTGCAATAACCATCACAGGAATGTCTTTAGCCAAGCCCACAGCAGTAATAACGGAATCTAAAGAAAAAACTATATCCAAAAGAGCTATTTGAACTAATACACTTAAAAAACTAACACTTTTAGATACTTTCTTAGTTTCTTCATGTCCTTCCAAGCTGTTATGAATTTCGTGCGTGCTTTTCCCAAGAAGAAAAAGTCCGCCGATTAACAAAATCAAATCCCTTCCCGAAATTTCAAAAGAGAAAAGAGTAAAAAGAGGAGCTGTCAGTTTCATAATGAAAGCAAGAGAAAGTAAAAGCAAAATTCTTGTACCCATTGCTAAACTCAAACCTATTATCCGTCCTTTGTTCCTTTTTTCTTCGGGTAATCTTCCTACAAGAATAGAGATAAAAATAATATTATCAATGCCAAGAACAATTTCAAGAGAAGTTAAAGTTACAAGAGCAATCCACGCTTCGGGATTGGATATCCATTCAAACATAATATTTCCTAAAAATTATTTGAAATAAAATACAAAAATTTCTTAATTTCATTTTGGTTATTAAATATAATATTTTTTGTTATACTTATGCTAAAAAGATATATTTTATTGTAAGATAAATAAAAATTGATAAACCAATTTTCAAGTTTTTTAGCTTTATGAATATTACCGTTTAAGAAATGTACGAAGAACAAAAAGTTCGATTAGAATATATAACTTAAGACAAACACCATAAAATATTTGAAGAATCTGTAAGTAATTAAAAAATAACAATCTCTTTTTTAATGGTTTCCGATACAAAGCCAAAAGTTTTTAGTGTGCAGATTGACAATATGGAAATAGGTATTTAAATTGCAAAAAGAAAATACAATAATAAATTAAATAAAATTAAATGAAAATAATTATTGCCGGTGCCGGTGAGGTTGGTTACCATCTTGCCAAACATCTTTCAAATGAAGATCATGATATTACCGTTATAGATATTGATCAAGAAAATCTGGAACGAGTAAATTCCGTAATGGATGTGTTAACAATTACAGGATCATCTACTTCTTTACAAATACTAAAACAAGCTAATTGCGAAAAAACAGACTTACTAATTGCTGTTACTTCTTCCGAATCTATTAATGTAAATACTACAATACTTGCTAAACAACTTGGAGCAAAGAAAACTGTTGCAAGAGTTGAGTGTGCAGAATATGTTTCTAAAAATAATTTGGAAATGTTTAAAAATATTGGAATAGATCATTTAATTTATCCTGAAGAATTGGCGGCAAATGAGGTTACCAAACTTATTCAACGTGCTGTTGCTACCGATATTATTGAATTTGAAAACGGTAAACTTTCTTTATTAGGTCTTAAATTAGAAGCGCACTTACCAATTATAAGAAAGAAAATAGTAGAAATTGCCCGCTCCTTAGAAACAATTAAGTTTCGTATAGTTGCAATTCACAGAGGAATTAATACAATAATACCAACAGGCGATGATATCTTACTTCCTGATGATCAAATTTTTGTTATTACAACCTCCGAAGGTATTGAAGAACTGACAAAACTTATAGGCAAAGATCAATCTAAACTAAATAATATAATGATTCTTGGCGGTGGTAAAATAGGTAGAATTGCAGCAAAACAATTAGAAAATGAGTTAAATCTAAAATTAATTGAACATGATAAAGATAAAACCATAGAGTTAGCTGATTATCTCGAAAAAACTTTAGTTATTCAAGGTGATGGAAGAGACCTTGATCTCTTAGCTCAAGAAGGTATTGTAGATATGAAAGGATTTGTTGCCGTAACACAAGATGCAGAAACAAACATTATTACTTCGCTTATGGCAAAACACCTTGGTGTAACCAAAACCATAACTTTAGTTGATAATGTTGATTATATTTCATTAACTCAAACAATCGGACTTGATTCTTTAATCAATAAAAAATTAATTGCAGTAAATAATATTCTTAAATTTATAAGAAAAGCCAATGTCATTTCCATTGCAACTTTGCAAGGAGTAGATGCCGAAGTACTTGAATATATTGCAAAACCTAAATCCAATATAACCAAAAAACAAGTAATGGATTTGAAGTTTCCTAAAAATGCCATTATCGGTGGTTATATTAGAGATGATGTCAGCTATATTTCAGTAGGCAATACACAAATTAAAGAGAACGATAAAGTTGTAGTTTTTTCATTACCGAGTGCAATTAAAAAAGTAGAAAAGTTTTTTTAATAATGATTAATAAAAATATAATATTTAGTTTTGTAGGATTCCTTCTTGTTATCGAAGGAATTTTTATGGCTCTCAGTATTTCATTTTCGCTTTATTACGGCGATGATGATGTACTTGCTTTGCTTATAACTGGAATATCAACATCCCTTTTAGGTTTAATTTTATTCTTTATTTCGAAAAGTAAAAATACCGAAATAAAAAAACGTGAAGGCTATGTTATTGTATCAATCGTGTGGATTGTAACATCTCTATTCGGGGCATTACCTTTTGTAATTCATGGCTCTATTCCAAGTTATACAGACGCTTTCTTCGAAACAATGTCCGGTTTTACAACAACCGGAGCTTCAATTCTAAATAATATTGAAGAACTTCCGCATGGATTATTATTCTGGCGAAGTATAACACAATGGCTTGGCGGTATGGGCATGATTGTTTTATCGCTTGCTATTTTACCTATTTTAGGCATTGGAGGGATGCAGCTTTTTGTTGCGGAAGTTCCGGGACCTACAAAAGATAAACTTCATCCGCGTGTAAGAGAAACCGCAATGAGGCTTTGGGGAATATATTTTTTGCTAACCTTAGTTGAAATTGGTTTGCTTTATGTTGGCGGTATGAATTTCTTTGATGCGGTTTGCCATTCATTTACTACCATGGCAACAGGAGGCTTCTCTACCAAACAGGCAAGTGTAGCTTATTATCAATCTCCTTTTATTCAATATGTAATTATTGTTTTTATGTTTCTTGCCGGAGTTAATTTTACTCTACATTATCATGTTCTGCATGGTAGATTCAACAATCTAAAAAAGAATGAAGAATTTAAGTTTTATTTTTCCATTACTGTTTTTTGGACTGTTGTTATAGCGGTTCTTCTCTTTTTTGCAAATTATGGTTCTGCTGAAAAATCTTTTAGAGACAGTCTTTTCCAAGTTGTTTCTATGATAACTACTACAGGATTTATAACTGCCGATTATGAAGTTTGGGGAACTTTAATTGTAATGTTCTTTTTATTATTTTTGTTTATCGGTGGTTGTGCAGGTTCTACCGGAGGCGGAATAAAAATTGTACGCCATTTACTTTTGCTAAAAAACAGTTTATTAGAGCTAAGAAGACTTATTCACCCAAGAGCCATTATTCCCGTAAGGTACAATAGTCATAGTGTGTCAGGAGAAATAATTTCAAACATACAAGCCTTTTTTTTATTTTATATATTTATTTTTATTGTAGGTTCACTTATTATGGCCATATTAGGAATGGATTTACTTTCTGCAATTGGAGCTGTGGCCACTTCACTTGGAAATGTTGGTCCAGCTATTGGTTCCGTTGGTCCTACAGATAATTTTGCAAATGTTCCCGAATTAGGCAAATGGATTTTATCACTCTTAATGTTAATGGGCAGATTAGAACTATTCACAATATTAGTTATCTTTTCACCGGCATTTTGGAAAAGTTAAGATATAATTATGAAACTAAAATTTATTATAATACTTTTATTATTTGTTAAACTCACATTAGCACAAGAACTTTATGTGTGTGAAAGTTACTCAGAAGATGGTAAACCCGTAGGCGTTTCAAATAACATAAAAATAAAACCATACGGAAGTGCATTTTATATTTTATTGGATAATGAAAAGCCTCTTAAAGATAAATCTCTTTTTCTTTTTATAGATAAATTTTATGATGGCAAGTTTAAACCTTTTGAAAGTAAAAAATTAGAAGTTGAAAAGGAAGATACATGGGCAGTTACAAGTTTTGAGTTTAAGGATCCGGGCGTGTATGAAATTTACTTTCTAAACTCTTCACAAAAAAGATTAACAACTCAAAAATTAGAAGTTGATTTTGAAGAAGAATACAAATCAATGCGAACAAAAAAAACTAATAATTTAGGAAATGTTAGTTTTACCGGTACAAATAAAAGTTTCATTTTTTGTGAACTTGTGATAAACAATAAACCAAAAAATCCTTTAAGTATTTTGTCATTAACTCAATCAGAAGGAAAGGTTTTTGTGTATCTGAATAATAATTCACCTTTTGGAATTGAAAAAATTAAAGTTAAGTTTTGGAAAATTGATGATAACGATGAAAATAAAGAGAAATTAATTGATACTAAAAAATATAAAATTATGCCGGAATGGAGTGATTTATTCTTTAGTTATGATTTTGATAATATAGGAACATACAGAATTGAGATTTATGATTATAACAATAATTTTATTTCTGCAAATACTTTAGAAGTTTCAAATTAAATAAATATTATGTAGTTAAAACATTCTGTAATTTCTACATATATTAATTTTCAATTTTATTTAATGTAAAATATATTCAACCTATTTAAATTTTTAAAGCTTTTATTGAGGTAAAATAATATTAAATGTTGCTCCTTCGTTGAGTTTACTTTTAAACCAAATTTTACCTTTATGCTGTTCAACAAATTCTTTACATAAAATTAAACCTAAACCTGTTCCTTTTTCTTTGTCGGTACCAATGGTTGAATGAGAAATATCAATCCTAAATAATTTTTCTTGATCTTCTTCCTTAATTCCAATACCGTTATCAATAACAGAAATCTGTAAATCGTTAACATTATTTTCATTAAGCTTATTTTTGAAATTAACCTTAACAGTTCCATCTTTATAAGAAAATTTTATTGCATTGGAAATTAAATTTCGCAATACAGTAGAAAACATAAAAATATCAGCTTTAATAATTTTAATTTCATTTGTATCAAATTCTATTTTAATATTTTTATTTTTTGCAGTATTTTTAAGTGAAGCATATACATTATCAATTAAATCATTTAATGCTAATTCTTTAGGTTTACACTTTAATCTGCCGACTTGTGTTCTTGACCAAGTTAATAAATCCTCTAACAAATAATAAGTATTTTGCATAGAATCAAAAATTGAACACAAAATTGCGTTCATTTCTTCTTCTGTAAATCCATAAGATTTATCGGTTATCATATCTTTCATTTCGAGGATAGAGGAAAACGGAGCTTTAAGATCGTGTGCCAAAATAGAAAAGAATTTATTTTTTTGTGCATTGTTTTCTTTTAATCTCTTTTCGGATTTCAATAATTTTTCTTGTATAATTGCTTTTTCTTTTATTTCATTAAGAAAAATTTTGTTTTTTTCTCTATACTTAATAATAAGGTTTGCTTCTTTTGTTATATCCTTTATGAAAAAAAAAGCTAAATAATTATGCTCATCATCTTCTTCCGGTAACTGTATTGCTTTAACTATAGTATGATGTGTTTGATATTCACCATCCGGATTTTTACATGGTATAAGATAATTATGAATCTCTGCCGAAAAAATAGATGGAGAACCACCTAATAAAACTCCCTTAACTCTGCTTATAAAAACAGAATTATTTAAGTGGTTAAACTTTTTAAGTATATTTTTACCAACTATATCTGCCGCCTTAATTTTACTACAGCTTTCCAAATGTTTATTCCAAACTCTAATAGTAAAGTTTTTATCAATTGCAAGAATACTATTTGGTATTTCGTTATAACACTCAAAATTCATCTTTTTCTCGGTGATTTTATTTACTCAAGTATGAAGTTAGTTTATCTAATCCCGGACCTTCCAAGAGTAATAAAACATCTCCGCTTATTTCGAGACTTTCTATGTCAAATTTTGTTTTTGCTAAAATAACATTGTCGTTAATTGGTTTTAAGGATTCATTAATTATATTTAAGATTGAATCCACTCTATAATGCGGCACAGTATAATCCAGATGATCTTCCATTAAATTTGCAATGGATCCCATAATTCCATTTAACAAAATATTACCTACCTCAGTTAATGTGCCTTCTTCCAACATATCTATTTCCATGTTGTTATCATTTTCATCCAATTCATCCATCAATATTTTTACTAATTTTTTTGCACTTTGAGTAGGAAATATTAAGCATGAATTTCCATTTATCGGACCATTAAATTCTAACTTAATCAAAGATAGCTTTTCATTAAAAACTTGTGAGTAAAATGAATTTAATCTATTAATATCTAAAATTAGAATTTCAGGTACATTAAGTTTTATAGGTTTTTTAAGCATATCACTTAAAATACCTGCAGCTCTGCCCACTCCTATATTTAGAGTTTCTTTTAAAATATCTATTTTATTTTCCATTTTTATCCTTATGAAAGTATTTCACTTACTTTTTGTTTAAGCTCTTCTTTTACAGGAGGTTTATTTATAAAGAACTTTGCCCCTAATTCAAAACTTTTTTCTCGACTTGATTTTTGTATATCAGCTGATATAATAATTACCGGAATCCTATTATTTCTTTTTCGTAAAATCTCCAAAACATCAAAACCGGTCTTGCCCGGCATTAATAAATCTAAAAAAATAATATCGTATTTTTCATTTTCAATCATTGCTAATCCCTCATCACCGTCTTTAGCTGAAAATGGAGTATGGTTTAGTTCCTTTATCATTTTGGAAAGTACATTTCTGATAAAAAGAGAATCATCTATAATTAGTATTTTTGCCATTTATATCCTCTGGTATTTTGTATTTTCATACTATCGATTAAAATTCTAAAAAATTTAGACTAAAGAAAATTGAACAAAGTAAAACACAACCTAAAACAAATAAAAGAACAAAGCATACAAATTTATATCTAAATAAAAGTAAAGTGGTTATATAACAAAAGAATACGGTTTACCTTAAAACTTACTTCTACCAATTTAGTATTGTTTAGTGATATTCTAAATTGTATTTTTAGTAGTTTATAAATTAATAATATCAAAAAAGATGAAAGAACCAATAGTAAATGTAGCAATAATGAATAACATAAAGGTAAACTTTACGCTTTATGGAAACTTTAAGTTAGAACGAATTTCTGATGAACTAAGTGGAAATTTTTCCGCCGAATTAATAAATAATGAAATTGTTTTAAGTAATAATCAACAAACATTTGGGCGCCTTAATGAAATAATTTTAACTCCCTCCAATGTAGAAACCGAATCGTTCTTGTTAAAAGACGTTGTAATCGGTGTGAATTTTCACTGGGAACAGAAACAAAACCAAAGATTCTCCGGAGCATTAAAAATTATTGTTGATAATAATAAACTCGTTGTTATTAATGTTGTTTCCGTTGAACAATATCTAACAAGTGTTATATCTTCCGAAATGAGTCCAACCAGCTCTTTAGAGTTACTAAAAGCCCACGCAATAATATCGAGAAGCTGGCTCTTAGCTCAAATTGAAAAACGAAATTCATTAAAAAACAAAGAAAAATATATTTCGGAATTTAAATCAGACGATGAAATAATTAAATGGTATGATAGAGAAGATCATGTTTTATATGATGTTTGTGCAGATGACCATTGCCAAAGATATCAAGGGATAACTAAAAACTATGTGCATAATGCAGCTCTTGCAGTAAAAGAAACTAAGGGACTTGTACTTACTTACAACCAATCGATTTGTGATGCCAGATTTTCAAAGTCGTGCGGAGGAATTTCTGAAACTTTCGAAAATGTTTGGGAAAATGTAAAACATCCTTATTTAAGAAGCATCATTGATTATAAATTTGAGCATGATAATTTTGATACGGATTTAACTATTGAAAAAAATGCGCATGAATGGATTGAGAAATCTCCCAAAGCATTTTGTAACACAACCGATCACAAAATATTAGAACAGGTTTTGAATAACTATGATCAGCAGACAACCGATTTTTACAGATGGAAAGTTGAATATTTGCAAGATGAAATTAAAGAATTACTGCTCGAAAAAACCGGAATTGATTTTGGAAAAATAATTGATTTGGTTCCTGTAGAACGCGGATACTCCGGCAGACTTATAAGATTAAAAATTATCGGGACAAAGCAAAGCATAACAATCGGGAAAGAATTGGAAATCAGAAAAGTTCTATCTAAGTCGCATCTTTACAGTTCGGCATTTATAATTGAAAAAGAAAATCAGGTTGAAGGAATCCCTCAAAAATTTATTTTAAAAGGTGCCGGCTGGGGGCATGGAGTTGGACTTTGTCAAATAGGTGCAGCTGTAATGGGCGAACAAGGTTATTACTTTGATGAAATTCTTTTACATTATTTTAAAGGAGCTAATATTAAAAAATTGTATTAAATTTTAATGTATGTTTTTTTTTAATTCCACAATATTATTTGGATTATTTGCTGCACTAATTCCGCTTATAATTCATTTGCTAAATCTTAGAAAATTAAAAAAAGTAGAATTTAGCACTTTATCTTTCTTAAAAGAATTACAAAAATCAAACATTAAAAAAATAAAATTTAAACAATTTTTACTCTTAATATTAAGAACTTTAATTATAATATTTCTTGTTCTTGCATTTGCCCGCCCTACTTTAACGGGAGTAAATATTCTACCAGGAAGTTCAAGTTCAAAAATAAGTTCTGTTTTTATTGCAGATAATTCTTTCAGCATGTCTTATCTTTCCGATTCAGGTTCTTTGTTTAATCTCGCAAAGAAACATGTTAAGAATATTATAAACCAAATGAATGAGGGTGATGAGTTTATTTTCTTATTTACTAAAGATTCCTCTGTTACAACTTATACAAAAGAAACTGCTATTAACATTATTAATAATTTAACAATTACCAATAAAATAGAACCTTTAGAAAAGAAAATAGCTCAAGCAATTAGTATTTTGAACGAATCGCATAACACTATTCAAAACATATATCTTTTCTCCGATTTTCAGAAATCTACCTTTTCAATTAAAGCAAATCTTGATTCACTTAATAAAAACTTTAAAGATAAGAACATAAACTTATACTCTTTCGATTTAAGCCAAGATAATCCTACAAATATAAATATTCATAACTTAAAACTTTTAAACTCTATAGTTGAAACAAATAAACCGTTAACTTTTTCAACAGAAATTACCAACCAATCTACAACTTCAAAAAATAATATTATTGCTTCTCTTTTTTTGAACAACAAAAGAGTGGCACAGAGAAGTATAAACTTAAAAAAACAACAAACTAAAAGAATAGAATTTGAAGCCATATTAAGCAAACCCGGACTAATTGAAGCAAAAGTTGAGATTGATGATGATAACTTGCTCAGAGATAATGCTGTTTTTTTGAACTTCAACATTAAAGAAAAAATTAAAATTCTTATTTATTACGATAATAACAATGACATACAATTTTTGGGAAATGCATTAAAGGTTTCTTCAAGCTCTAACAGAATTATTATAGAAAAAATTCGTGCAAGTAACTTCTTAAAAAATAATCTAAAAGAGTACGATATTGTATTTGTTGTTTCCTCCAAATTACCAAACGGAAAAATAATTTCGAATTATATTAAAGATGGAGGCAGTATAGTTTTCATTCCTCCTTCGAATTTAAATTATCAAAATTATAATTTTATTAGGAATGAACTAAATTTGCCAAGTTTAAAGAATATTATAAAAACAAGCAGCAAGTCAAGTGATTACTCTGAATTTAGCAGTATCGATAAAAAGCATCCTATTATAAAAAATTTGTTCAATAATAATTCTCAAACTGAAATAGAATCCCCGATAATATATAACTACTTGGCATACGAAAGAGATAACAATTATACTTCAATAATTAAACTTTTAAATAATATAACTTTCTTTGGAGAATACAAACTTAAAAAAGGAACGGTATTATTCCTTAATACTGATTTTACCTTGCAAGCAAGCAACTTCCCAATCAAAGGAATTTTCGCTCCATTAATTTCAAGTATCATCAGTTATTTAACAACATCTAATCTCGAAAAAAATAATTTTTTGCCAAAAGAAAAAATACCGTTAAATATTTCTGAATTAAACAGTCCGATTATAGATATTTTTTTACCTGATGGAAATGATAAACTGAGTATAACAAATTATAACGAACGCAAGATAAATTATGATAATACAGACCAATTGGGAAGTTATAAATTTTTTAACTCGGATAAGCTCATAAAATTTGCTCAAGTGAACTACAATATAAAAGAATCGGACTTAACAAAAATCGGAGCAGAAGAAAAAGAAAAAATTTTCACTAAATATTTAGGCGAAAATGTTATAAATATAAATGTAGAAAATGATTACTTGAATGAATTAAAAAAATCTCGTTCAGGGACAGAGCTTTGGAGACCACTTTTAATTATTGCAATTTTACTTGCTTTAATTGAAATGTATGTTGCACGAAACACTAAAAAAGATATTTCAAATTTAAACTAAAATATATGATTGAAACAAATCCTAAAACAAATGAAAAAGCAATACTGGTTGCTGTAAAAACCCGAGACATATCTTCTGAGAGAATAGAAGAACATCTTGATGAACTAGAAATGTTGGCTGATACTGCCGGAGCAGAAACAATTTTAAAAATAGTTCAAGACAGACAAAAAATTGATTCAGCTTATTTTATCGGAAAAGGAAAGGCAGAAGAAGTTGCAGAGCTTGCAGAAATGAACGACATAACAATCGTAATTTTTGACGAAGATTTAACTCCTACTCAAGTAAGAAATCTTGAAAAATTAATTGATAAAAAAATAATTGATCGGTCAGGATTAATTCTTGATATTTTTGCCTCGCATGCAAAAACGAGCCAATCTAAAACACAAGTTGAGCTTGCCCAATTACAATATATGCTTCCAAGATTAACAAGAGCATGGACACATCTCTCAAAACAATACGGAGGAATTGGGACTAAAGGTCCCGGAGAAACACAAATTGAAACAGATAGAAGAATAATAAGAACAAGAATTGCAAAGCTAAAAGAAAAACTAAAAAAAATTGAACAACAACAAAACACAAAAAGCCTCGGTAGAAAAGAAGAGATAAAAGCAACGCTTGTAGGTTACACCAATGCGGGCAAGTCAACCTTACTTAATCTACTTACGGAAGCATCCGTACTTGCAGAAAATAAATTATTTGCAACACTCGATTCTACAACGAGATCGTTAGAGCTTTCACAAAATAAAAAAATTTTAATCACTGATACGGTAGGATTTATCAGAAAATTGCCACATCATTTGGTAGCTTCATTTAAGAGTACTTTAAATGTTGTAAAACAAGCAGATATAATAATTCACGTTATTGATATTACAAATCCGTTTTACGAAGATCATATAAAAGTTGTGGAAGATACTTTGGAAAGTTTAGATTGTCATGAAAAACAAATAGTAAAAGTTTTTAACAAAGTCGATGCCCTTAAAGACAAAGAAAAAATAAATCTATTAAAAACTCAATATCCCGATAGTTTAATAATATCAGCTGCAAGAGGAATTAACATTAATACTTTAAGAGATATTTTTATAAATTTCTATAAGCAAAATTTTAATGAATATAAAATAAGAATCGATCACTCAAAATCTTATTTAGTTGCAAAAATTCATTCGATATTGGATGATATTAAGACCGACTATGATGATTTTGGAATAACTATTAAATATAAATGCAACAAAAAAACAAACGAAATAATAAAGAGATTATTTAATGAAAAAAACAATTAACATTGATGGAAATAGTTTAAACTTAAAAATTATTAACGATTTTATAAACTCCAAGGCAAAGGTTTCACTTACAAAAACTGCAATAGTAAAAATAAAAAAAGCTCGTAAGCTTATTGATGAGTGGGTAAACAATGATAAAATTATTTATGGTGTAACAACCGGATTTGGAGAATTTGCAAATGTTAAAATATCTAAAGATGAAATTGAAAAACTGCAAGAAAATTTAATTGTAAGTCATTCAACCGGAGTTGGAGAATTACTGCCGCCATTCATAATTAAAACAATGATGTTATTAAGATTGAACGCTCTTGCAAAAGGAAACTCAGGTATTAGAATTGAAACACTAAATTTATTAACAGAATTAATAAACAATAATATTATCCCTGCAATTCCTTCGCAAGGTTCTGTGGGCTCGAGCGGCGATCTTGCCCCACTCTCCCACTTAGTTTTAGCTCTGCTGGGCAAAGGAAAAGTTCAAGTCTTTGATGAAGTTACAAGTAAAACTACAACTTTCACAAAGCTTATAACTGCTTCGACCGCACTTAAAAAGAAAAAACTAAAACCAATTAAACTTAAAGCAAAAGAAGGCTTAGCCTTAATAAACGGAACACAAATGATGACTGCCTTTGCAGCTTTTATTTGTATTAAAGCAAAAGAACTCGCTAAACTTGCCGATATAAGCGGAGCACTTTCGCACGAAGCCTTAAGAGGTACCGACAATGCTTATGACTTACGTTTACACCAATTGCGTGCTTATGCAGGACAAATTAATACTGCCAAAAATATATTAGCTCTTATCGAAAATAGTGAAATAAGAAAATCGCACCTTGTTGGTGATGACAGAGTTCAAGATTCATATTCGCTGCGCTGTATCCCTCAAATTCACGGAGCTTCTAAAGATACAATAAATTATGTTTGCTCTATTGTAGAAACAGAACTTAACTCGGTAACAGATAATCCTCTAATCTTCCCAACTGAAAAAGATTACATAGAAGGAGGAAATTTTCACGGACAGCCAATTGCTCTTGTAATGGATTTTATGGCAATTGCTCTTTCGGAACTTGCCAACGTAAGTGAAAGAAGAATCGAGAGGCTTGTAAATGGTCAGTTAAGTAATTTGCCTAGATTTTTAACAAAAAAAGGAGGAATTAACTCCGGACTTATGATTGTTCAATATACTGCAGCTTCTTTGGTTTCCGAAAATAAAACTTTAGCTCACCCCGCAAGTGTAGATTCAATTCCTACATCTGCTAATCAAGAAGATCATAATTCAATGGGATCAATAGCTGCAAGAAAATGTTATTCAATTTTAAATAATGTTCAAACTGTAATTGCAATTGAGCTATTGGTAGCTTCGCAGGGAATTGAGTTTTTAAAACCTCTAAAATGCGGAAAAGGAACTTCAGCAGCATATAATAAAATAAGAGAATTTGTAAAACCTCTTGAAAATGATAGAGAACTCCATATTGATATTCAAACAGTTCTTGAGTTAGTTAAAAATTCAGAATTGCTCAACTTTGTGGAAAAACAAGTAAATTTGAATTAAGTTTATTTTTGAAAAAAATTATTTTTAACTAAAACTTTTCATAACGTCATTTAATTGATTATCAATTGTTTCGTTAAATAATTTCTTTTCTTAAAGATAGTATTAAAATTACAAATACTTAATGTGCCTGTTTCAGAACGCGTACAAATATATGCAAAAAAGAAAGATAATTAAGGATAATTTAAGTTATTTTCTTTTAAGCTGCTCTAGTTTTAATATTTTGGATTTCAATAAAATATAAACTCTCGCTTAAAATGACTTAAGAGAACTTGAGATTTATATCTTTTTATTTTTTATGGAGTTGTGCAACAATTACCAGTGTTGGCAGTTGGATTTTGGAGTATCCTTATTTGTTCCCTTCTGTTTTACTAATACAGAGTTCACCGGCGAGTGGAACGAGTCCGGTGAAACGGCTTGACTTGTTAACCATTTTTTTTAATTATTTTATTGTGTAAGCTCAGTTCATTTCTGCTTTTAGTTTATCAATTGTCTTCCGTATCAATTCAGAATGTGAAGAGTTATTTTTTTCAGAAAAATACAACGCTTTTTTATATGCCTCAATGGCCTCTTCTTGACGACCAAGGGCATCAAGCGTATTCCCCTTGTTGTACCATGCTCCAAGTTTATCAGGTTTTATCTCCAGCGCCTTATCATATGCCTCAATGGCCTCTTCTAGACGACCAAGGGCATTAAGCGCATTCCCCTTGTTGTTCCATGCTCTATGGTCATCAGGCTTTATCTCCAGTGCCTTATCATATGCCGCAATGGCCGCTTCTTGACGACCAAGCTGAAAAAGCGCAGTCCCCTTGTTGTCCCATGCTTCATGGTCATCAGGCTTTATCTCCAGCGCCTTATCATATGCCGCAATGGCCGCTTCTTGACGACCAAGGGCATCAAGCGCATCCCCCTTGTTGTACCATGCTTCATGGGAATCAGGTTTTATCTCCAGTGCCTTATCATATGCCGCAATGGCCTCTTCTTGACGACCAAGGCCATCAAGCGCATTTCCCTTGTTGTTCCATGCTCCATGGGAATCAGGTTGTAAATCCGTGATTAAGGTAAATAGATTTAATGATTTTTCGAAATCTCTGGTATAGTAAAATACTATAGCATTGTTGAATAAATCTCGAATTAGTTTTTCATTTTTAGTTCTTAAATCTTCAGTTTCTTTATTGCTAAGCGATACCCCACCTAAATCAATGGCTAACTTGTCCAGATTATTTTCGAAATCTTCAAATAAATCATACTGTTGCCAAGCTGAAAGCCTGTGATCTCCACGCCCACAGTCCTCTACTCTTGCTGGTACTATAGAAAAAGAATCTTCGGGCTGAAGCCTTGCTATCTCATATGCTTGTTGTAATTCTTCATCTTGAAAACCAGGCGTATCTCTAGTCTTTTTTAGAGCAGCACCACTAATACAAATAAGAAAATAGCGACATTTAGGAATAGCTTTTTCAATCTGTTTTTTCCAGGAGCCCGGCTTTAGACATCTTTTATCAAACCACACATCCAAGTTTCTTTTTCTAAGCCCCTCATCAATTTTTGATATTACATCCAAATCTTCATGAGCGTAACTAAGGAAAACTTTTATTTTTTTATTTGGCATAATAGTTGAGATTTAGTTTATTCAAGTTTAATTATTAGCTCTATGGTTAACATAAGATTAGGTGTACTAATGAAAATAGTAAAAGTTGCTCTTCATGACTACCTAATCTATATTGCTTATTAAATATTATTTGTTTACATACTATCTTTTTACACCGCTAATACAGTGGGCTATACAGAAGTTTTTATACTTTTTAGTATAAATAGATTCCATAATAAAAAGATAAAATATTCAATACTCTTTAAATATTTAATATAGCTATTTTTTAAAAATTATCAAACGGATTTTTAATTTTTTTAAACTCGTCTTGATAACGTGAGTGTATATCATGGTGGTTTTTGAGCTATTATATTCTAATAATGCTTGAATATACCTTATATCTGTTCCATTTTCTAACAAATGAGTTGCAAAGCTATGCCTTAGTGTATGCAAGGTAACTTTCTTTTTTAATCCTATTTTTTCACATGCATTTTTTAGCGGGAATGAGGCATAAACAAAATGCTATTCAAAAAGCAAAAATATGCTTGAATTGTTAATATTATTACTTATGGCTAAGTGGAATAATCAATTAGCTATATTTAATTAGCAATGCCTTGTATTTTAAAGTTCTAACGTAAACATTTTCCAACTCATACCGTTTAGCTTAATGCTTAATAAATTATTTTGAACTTTAATATTATCATTTTGAATTAAGTTACTTGCAGACTTAATTCCTAAAAATTTTGGTAATTCCAACTTAACTTCTTGAGGTTCTTTACTTTTGTTTAAGACAATTAGAATTCTTTCATTCATATCCGAGCGTATGTAAGCATAAATATTTTTATTTGCTGTAAGTGTATAAAAATCACCTTGACGTAATGCAGAATGTTCTTTACGAAGCCTTATAATTTTTGAAACTTCTTTAAGAGTATTTTTTTCAGCATCAGAAAGGTTAGCGTTAAATCTCATTTCCCTTCTGTTATCAGGATCGGAGGCTCCACTCATTCCAAACTCACTTCCGTAATAAATAACAGGCAGTCCGGGAATTGAATTCATATAAGCCATATACAAAATTAACTTTTTATAATTTTCGGAATTATCAACAACTGGCGGATTCTTCCATCCTTCTTCAACGGCACTCCATTTACTAACATCCAAATCACCGTCTGCATAAGCCATAAATCTATTCTTATCGTGGCTATCCATAATATTACCCATTAAATGATTTACACCATAAACGGAAAAAGTTTTCTGCATTTCTTTATCAAGATTTGCAAAAGAAGCATCTTCCTTTATGAAAGTAGGAAGAGCCGCATCATATAGATTAAAGTTAAATTGAGAACTAAGCTGACCGTTATTTACATAAGAACTTATTAAATCGTAACTGCCGAATGTTTCTCCAATTTGATAGACCGGCAATTCTTTTTTACCGGCAAATTCTTTTTTAATTTTTTCATTTAGCCTACGCCAAAATTTATTTGGAACATGCTTTACTGCATCGTGCCGATAACCATCTGCATCGGTTTCTTTTAGCCACCAGACGGCAAGGTCGGTCATTGCTTCTAATGCTTCTTCGGAACCAAGATAATCAAACGAAGGAAGATAAGGCTCAAACCAAGTTGTTAATCTGTACTCATCCCAAAATCTTAAGTTCAGTCTTCCGTCAGGCAATTCAAGAGAGCCAAACCAATCTTTATGTTCTTTAAAGAATGGGTGATTTTTATGAACATGATTCGAAACAAAATCCAAAAGTACTTTTATTTTTTTTGAATGAGCTGCTTTAACAACTTCTTTCAATTTTTGCAAACTTCCAAAATGTTCGTCAACAGTTGTATCACTGATGGGCCAATAACCATGGTAACCGGAATAATATCTGTGCGGAGCAGGATATTCTTTGTAAGCTTCATTTGGATTATCATAAACCGGAGAAATCCAAATTGTGTTAATACCAAGTGAATCAAAATAGCCGTCATTTATTTTATCTAAAATACCTTGTAAGTCGCCTCCGGAATAATTTGCTTTATCGGAAAGAGAATCATGTACTATTTTGGAATTGTTACTTGTATCTCCGTCAAAAAATCTATCGATCATTAAAGAATAAATAATTCCGTCTTGCCAAGTAAAGTTTGAGTTATTTTTGAGTTTTCCGTCAAAAAGTTCTATTGTTTGAATATTTGATACTTTTCCGTTTTGAGAAACAGCAATTCTTAATGTATTATGCTTATTTAATTTTTCGTCGTCAAGATTAACTTCTATTTTATTCTTATTAATTTTGATTTTATCGTTACTGACTTTTTTATTATCTAACAAAACAAAAATATCTTTAAGATTTAAGTTTTTTTGATCGGCTTCTAAAATAAATGATAAATTATTTTTCTTAAATTTATCTAAGTGCAGATAAAATTTATTAGTGTCTTTAGCTTCAATTATTCTTATGGAATTAAAACTTCCCATTCCGTTAGGAACTTTGTTTGGATTTATCGGGTCAACTATTTCTTCACCATCTGCAAAAAATTTATATTGGTAAATTCCGGGCTCGAGCGGAATACTTGCTTCGTAAGTTCCGTCATTATCTCCATCTGTCATTTCTATGTCCTTACGATTCCATCCGTTAAAATTTCCAAAGAGATTTATTGTTTCATATTTTTTATTCGGTTTGAACTTAAAATTGTAGTACGAAGTTACCTTTGATATAACCGGAATAACATAAGTCTGATTGTCTAACTTAAACTTGAGCAAGGTCATTCCCGAAAAATCAGGTTTTGGCGTAAGAAATAATTTATTGTTTTTTCTTTCAACTTTAATATTTTTATTTTTAACAAACTGAAAATTATAATTTCCAGAATAAAATAAATCACTAATAATCAGTGAATCCGTTTTGCCTGAAGTTAATTTAATTGGTTGAATTAAATCTGTAATTGTGTTTTTTGCATCATTACAATTGTTTAATAAAAACAATATGCTTAATAAAAATGATAAAAACTTTTTCATAATAGTTCCTTTTTTTAATTCAATATCCCTTTAAAGTTTCTTTGCAATTACAACAACTTTTTTAATAGTTTCCACAATAGAATTATTAGAGTTTACAGCTTCAAATAAAATTATATAAATCCCGATTTTCAAAGGATTATTATTTTTATCTAAACCGTCAAATACTATTGAGCCTTTTGAACCAGTCGGTTGATTTTCCGTTATAGTTTTGATAAATCTTCCTTGGCTATCAAAAACTCTAATTCTTATTTGAGATATTGATTCTTTAAGATTGTAGTTTATTAATGCAAAATCTTCGATGCCGTCATTATCCGGTGAAAATGGATTAGGAGAAATTTCCAGCTTCGTTTCAGAAGCAGCATTGTTAGTTTTAATTGAATTTTCCTTACCAGGAGTTGCTCCAAAACTGCTTACCGAACTACTCCAATTGCTGCTGGTGTTTCTATTCAAATTAGGATTAATAAGCTCAAGAGAAATATTTTTTGTGTCTTCAAAAGCTGTGTTGTGCCATTTGGGTTTATAATTTATAGAATCAATAATGTTGTTCCTCAAATCTTTTAGATATATTTTCTTTCCGGAGTTTGCAAGATTGAGAGAGTTTCTATTTAAAATTGATAAGTCATCATCCAACCAAGAATAATAATTAAATATTAAAGAATCGGCTGCAATTACAAAATATGAATTGGCTTTAATTTCCAAAGGTTTGAATCCTAAGAAAATTAATTCGTCTTCTTCATCAGAAATTTTCCATCCCGAGAGATTTATATTTTCATTGGAAGTATTATAGATTTCAATAAACTCAGAATTATCATCATTCGGATCAAACATAATTTCATTTATTATTACATCTCCAAAATTATAATCGGGAATTGAAAAAGTTGAATTATCAAAACCTGCAGTATTAGCTTTGTTATTTATGCAATAAGTCCAATTATCAATATTTTCTCCCGATTTATTTAAGTCAATTTTTTCAAGTGAATATCCAAGCGGAAAGTTGTTCTCAACTTCGTATTTCATTCTGTCTATTAGTGCATCACGAAAATCATAAATTGTAATTTCATCTTTCCCGAAATTTAAATAAGGAATGTTAGTTTGAATGACCGTAATATCGTCATCGAAATAATCTGAGGGAATAAATTCTGTAAGGACTAAATAATCATTAGGTTCAAGAAATAAATCATCTTCCGTAATACTAACTTTTTCTTTGGAATCGGCAATAAACCAGTCTTTAAGATTTATAGTAATATCGGAATTGTTTAAAAGTTCTATCCATTGCGGTTCGTTTGAGTTGTTCTTAAAATAAACTTCCGTTAAGAGAATAGTGTTATTATTAAAACCAGGAATTACAATTCCGGAAAGAGAATTGTTGAGTGTATCGAGATCATCAATAAAATTTATTTTTGATTTTATTGTAAGTGTATCATCAATAAGAATTGAGTTTTCGCTTGTTACAATTAAAGAATCATCAGTCCCAAGTTCTGAAAAATTTTGAGATTCAAGAAAGATAGTTTCATTTTCTTGCACATAATAAAAATCGACCGAAAAATTATCTGCAATTTGTAAACCAAAATTTTTGATCTTTGCATTTAAATATATTTCTTCATCTTTGGTTGGAAACTCAGGAGTTGTAAAAAGTTCTACAATAACCAAATCATATTCTTTTGAAGTAACGCTGTTTATTCTGCCTGGAGTTCCATAAAACAATTTAGAGTTTTGCCATAAGTCATCATCAGCATCTACTCTTTCATCGGAGTAACCTTTATCATTATCGGCAGAGTAAGTGTAAACATCGATTGTATCGTTTGTTGAATTAAGCAGCGATATTTTACGGTCGCTTGAGTTAGCCATTCCTCTGCTTCCGAAAGAGTTGTTATCAATTACAAAAACTAAAGTATTACTTGGAATTATATTTTTATAAACTCCGTTTTCAAAATCGTAATCACCTTCAAAAATTACAGCGTAACTCTCAGGTGGAATTTCATATTCATCGGTATCGGAAATGATAACATCGGGCGTGTTATCGTCATAAACAATTTTATAATCTTGAATATTAACTGGTTGAGAAGAAGAATTGTAAATTTCAATAAACTCTTCAGTAGTTTTATTGGCAGCAAACATAATTTCATTTAATTTTATTGATTGCGCTTGAGCATAGGAGAAACAGAACAGTATTATTAGGAAGAAGGTAAAGGTATTCTTTTTAAAAATAAATTTTAACAACATTTATAATAACATCTTTTTTTGAAATTCTTGTTTTATAATACACAATTGATTTTTATATTTCAATAAATAAATCAAATTTCTTATACTCAAAAAAATTTTTTATGTTGCAATTTGAATCTCTTATACCATACATTTATGCAATAGGAATTGCACAAGCTCTTTTCTTATTTTTTATTCTTATTAAAAAGAAAGAAAATAGATTGGCTAACAAAATATTAGCTTTTACAATGATTTTTTTTTCTATTGACTTAGTAGGAGAAATTACAGTTAGAACGGGCTTCATAAAAAATATTTTTTGGATGATAATTTTTGTAACCTCGCTTCCTTTTTTATACGGACCCTTAATCTATCTGCATATTCATTTTTTAACAACTGCAAGAAAAAAATTCAGATTAAAAGATATGCTTCATTTTATCCCTTTTTTTGTTTCATTTATTTATTATGTTTTTCTTGTTTTTACTACAACATTTGAATATAAAATTGCACTAATTCAGTTTACTGAAAAACCTCCTCTTATTGTTTTTCTCTTAGGCAACCTAATTCCTGTTGTTGGAATTTTTTATTTAGTATTAACAATTAAAGCAACAAATAAGTTTAATAAAAATATTAGGGACAAATACTCTAATATTGAAAAAATTGATTTACATTTGTTAAATTATTTAGCTTACGGAAACCTAATAGTTTGGCTTGTTGTTATAGTTGGTTATGTATTAAATGTAATATTTAATACTTGGAATTATGCAAATATTTTAATTTATCTTACGCTTTCTATCTTTTTATATTTTCTTTCGTTTAGGGCATATAAACAACCGGAAATACAAAAAACTGATGCGCAAGATTTTTCTTATAAAAAATCGGGATTAACAAATGAAAAAGCTGATGAATATTTGGAAAAAATAATTAATAAAATGGAAACCGATAAATTATTTTTAAATCCCAAATTAAGCTTAACTGAATTATCACAAAATACAGGAATTAGTACTCATAATATTTCAGAAATCATTAATACAAAACTTGGACAAAATTTTTATGATTTTGTTAATAAATACAGAGTAGAAGAAGTAAAAAGATTAATTAGGAACGATAAATCAATAAATTATAACTTATTAGCACACGCCTTTGAAGCGGGATTCGCATCGAAATCCGCTTTTAATTCATCTTTCAAGAAATTTACAGGAACAACTCCATCTAAATTTAGAGATAGTTTGAGTTAAAAAATCTATAAGAACTTTTGGATAATTTAAATTTTAACTTATTTATTCCTAAAAAATTTCTTTCTAAAACTTATACTCAAGTCCGAATATTGGAATAACTTTCCATTGTTCTTGAACAACTACTTTTTTATTTTTTTTATCCCACTGATATTGAGCAATATTTTTTCTGTTGTAAGCGTTCCACATACTCAAATAGACTATTAAGCTCGAGTTTGAAAAATAGAACCTTTTATCAATTCTTAAATTTAATGAATGATAATCAGGTAATCTTTTTGAGTTAACTCTCGAATAATCCAAAACAGCCATATTTAGTTCTTTAGATTTTTCCAAATTAAACGGAGTATAGGGAACTCCGCCGGCATAAATCCAACGTACTTTAAATTCCCATTCATCATTAAAAATGTATCCGCCATCAATATTAAAATTTATTTGATTATCAAAAATTCTATCGTGCCAATCACCATTAAAATCTTTGTATTCTAATCTTGAATATGAGCCGCTAATCATTCCGTAAAAATTTTCAGCAAGTTTTTTTTGTAACACTATTTCAACTCCTTTGGAAGTTGCTTGTCCGTTATCATTTAATATTTCATAGTTTTTATAAAATCTACTTGCAATTGCTTCATCAAGAATAAATGCTTTGGGCAGAAGCGGACTTAAAGGAAAGTTTTCATATAATTTTATGTAAGATTCAACCGTTAGTTTTGTTGATTCCGTAATCATTTTACTTACACCGAGTATAAAATGATTTGCTTTGGGAGTTTTTAACTCTTTAAAACTTTTATTTTGTACTAAAATATTTTCTGGTATATCTTGTGTAAAAATACCTGCACTTCCCGTAACTGTATAACCGTTATTGAATTTATAACTTAAAGACATTCGCGGAGAAATATTTAAATTGCCATTATATTCTGAATAATCTAACCTTCCGCCGTAAGTAATTTTTAGATTATCATTTAATCGGAAACTATGTTCGGCAAATATACCAAATTGAAAAGTTCTTAAATTTTTATCTACTCTAATTTTAGGAACTAAATTTCCTAAGCTGTTTTTGGTAGAATTTAAAAATAAATTGTAATTACTGAAGTTGTATTTAGATTCAAAACCAAATTCCAAACTATGTTTCTTATTTATACTATAGTGGTTAACATTTCTTAACTTTAAATCTTTGCCTATTGATTTACTGTCCATTTCTAAAGTTTTAAATTCTATCCCATAAAAATCTGCAAAATATTCATAGTATGTTTGGGAAAGAGATGTGTTTGAAAAACCTTTTTTGCACCAAATATTCTGCCAGTTAATACCAATTACATTAGACATTTGGTTTATATCTCCGTAAGAATTTGCAAAATCCACTTTTAGAGCTGTTTCATACGAAAAATTAAGCTTATCCAGAGCAAAAATATCAAGCAAAGTTATTTTGTTATTCTGATTAATATCGTAAACAATTTTTAATTGAGCATCTCCGTAGCGTGGAATTGCTCCACCCATTGCAATTTCATCAATTATTAAATCCAGGTAAGCAATATTTCCTGAAAGCATATAATTAGCTTTTTCCGAAATAGGTCCTTCAATTGCACCTCCTGCTCCCTGCATACTTAAATTTAATTGCGATTGGAATTTCTCTTTGCTTCCTTCCCTGTAAGAAATCTCCATAATCGAAGACATTCTATTACCGTAAATTGATGAAAATCCACCGGTAAAAAAATTAACATCTTCAATAAAATCAACATTTAGAATTCCTATTGGTCCATCGGAAGAACCTTCAACGGGATAGTGGTTTATGTTCGGTATTTCTATGTTATCAATATAAAAACTGTTTTCTATGGGAGTACCGCCTCTTACAATTAGACTGTTTTGAGAATCATTTACCTTAGCAAGTGAAGGCAATCCGAAAAGAATCCTACTTACATCGCCGGCACTGCCGGGTGCTCTTCTAATTTCTTCGGATGAAAAATTTATGGTAGATACAGGTTTTTCTTCAACTTCAGAAAAATATCCACTTTCTACAATTACATCTTTTATTTTTACTGAATTGGGATTTAAATGAATATTTAAATAAGTTGTTCTATCCGATCTGATAATTACATCAGTTTTTGTTACTTTATCGTATCCAAGATAACTAATCTCCACTTTGTAGGTTCCTACAGTTAATTCATTTATTTGATATTCTCCGTTCTCATTCGAAGATGTTCCTTTGCTTAAACTTCTGATAAAAATATTTGCCCCCATTAAAGGATTCATATTAGAGGCATCGAGAACTTTTCCTTCTAACTTACCTATCGGCTTATTTTGAGAATAAACTGAACTACTTATTAAAAAAATTATCAAAATTATTCTTTTCATTTTTACCTCACAATTATTTTTTGCTTGCAAAGATATTTTACAAATTGAGGTTTGTCGCTTTTTTCAAAGGGAATGGACTACATTTTTTGATTACACTAGTCCTATTTTATGGGATAGAACGTTAAATTTACAAATTGTACATTATTCTTAATTATTTATGTACCTACCAATATCATTTAGACGAATAAAAATTTGTTAAAAATATAAATATATTTACAGCATCAGAAAAACAACTTTTGCAGATAATTACACTTTATGGATATATTAGTTTTAATTGCAATAATCGTAGGAATTTTACTTTTAATAGCTTCGTTCGTAGGATGTATTCTTCCTGTATTACCCGGACCTCCGTTTGGTTTTCTTGCACTTTTATTATTAGAATTCTCTGCTCCGGAAATTTTTACAAGCAAATTTTTAATAATTATGGCTGTATTAAATATTATTGTCTTCGGTCTTGATTATTTTTTGCCGATATTCGGGGCAAAAATGTATAAAGCATCAAAGCAAGGCATTTGGCTTTCGGTGATAGGAATGATTGTTGGCCTCTTTTTCTTTCCTCCTTTCGGAATGATTCTTGGGATGCTTGCGGGAGCTGTTATCGGTGAATTAATTTCCGGAAAAGCTAAAAAAGAAGCATTAAAAATTGGTTTTGTTTCTTTTATTTTCAGCATTATTGCAATTTTAATTAAATTTATTCTTGTCGGTGTAATGGCATTCTATTTTATTAAAGGAGTAACTGAGTATTATGTTTAAAAATGAAAAAAATATCGTAAAAAGTATCCTATTTATTTTATTCTTATTGCTAACAACAGGCTGTGGCAAAAAAGAAAATGATAATTCCCAAAATTACATAGTTGATGATCTTTATAATAAGATTAGTCTCGAAAATGTTCCAAAAAGAATTGTAACCCTTGCACCAAATTTAACGGAATTAGTTTACGCGGTTGGCGAAGGCGATAAAATTGTTGGAAATACAACTTATTGCAACTTTCCAGAAACAACAAAAGACAAAGAGAAAATAGGAGATTTGCTTACAATTAATTTCGAGAAAATTCTAAGTCTTAAACCTGACATAATTTTTATGACCAAAGAAGGAAACTCAAAATCCAATTATACCAAATTAAAAGAACTGGGATTAAACGTTTTTGTATCTGCACCAAATAATTATAGAGGCATAAAAAAAACATTAAGCGACATTGGCAAAATATTTCATAAAACTGAAATTATCGATTCAATTACAAAATCTTGGGATACAAGAATAGATTCCGTGAAAAAAACACACGAAAAATTACTTTTTAATTCAGCTCTATTTTTAGTTTCTGCAAAACCAATTTTTTCAATCGGTAAAAATTCATTCATAAACGAACTTTTAAATTTTGCCGGATTAAAAAATTTATCAGCAAATACAGAAATAAGCTATCCAATGTTAAACAGAGAAGAAGTATTGGTAAAAAATCCGGACGTTCTTATTCTTTACCGAACAAATAAAAATGACATTTCGGAGATTTTAGAAATCTATCCGGAATGGAATACTCTTTCTGCAATAGTAAATAACAGAGTAATTTTTGTTAATCCCGATTTATATAGTCGTCCGGGACCCAGATTTGTAGATGCAGTTGTAGAACTAAATAAAAGAATCAAAGAAATGTAAAAAAAATTTTATATTGGCTCCCAGGCAGAACCTTCGCAAGGGATTTCTTTTTCGGTGGGATGTTCATCTAATTTCAAACAAATTATTGCTGTTTCATCAAAATGTCTGCAACTTGAACACAATGAGTTTGTAATAATTTTTTTATTTGCATTAAACCATATTTGGTATTGAATATATGCGGGATGAAAAATAAAACCGTAAACTGTTAGTGAAACTACTGCCCACCAGTATTTATATTCAAAATAATCAACAGCAAGCCACAAAATCGGCAGCAAAATTGCTAAACGAATTATCCCCTGGTATATTATTTTTCCCATAGATATTTTATTACATAAATTGATTTTAGCTTCATATTAAGTTAATTTTATTATTTATTTTAATCAATTGATTTATAATTTAAACGAAATCTTTATCGTTAGTAAATATTAAGAACATGAAACAAGAAAGTGTAAATAAAAACAATGAAAATTTATCGGATAAAAATACCGATAAAAGTTCAAATATTGTTAAGAAAAAACCGTATAAAAAGAATAAATATGATTACAGAAGATCAAAAAGATATAACTATAATACTCGTGGTAACAAAAATGAAAATGTTAAAAATGAAGAAATAAAAGATAATTTACCTCAACAAAATAAAGACGTAAAAAAATTTCCGTTTCGCAAAGTTTCAGTTTTAGTTCCTTTATTTAACGAAGAAGATTCTTTAAATACTTTAACAAAATTAATAAACGAAGTCTTCGAAAATATCTCCTCAGGTTACGAATTACTTTTTGTAGATGACGGAAGTACCGATGATTCTCTTAAAAAGATTAAAGAATTAGCTAAAACAAATAATAGAATTAACTACATAAGTTTTAGAAAAAATTACGGTAAATCAGCCGCTTTGAATGTAGGATTCAAAAATGTTTCGGGCGATGTTGTAATTACAATGGATGCCGATCTTCAAGATGACCCCGAAGAAATTCCAAACTTACTTGATGAAATGCAGAAAGGTTACGATTTGGTTTCGGGATGGAAAAAACAAAGACACGATCCTTTCATAAAGAAATACTCATCTCGTTTTTTTAATTATGTAACCAAAATATTAACCGGAATAAAAATCCATGATTTCAATTGCGGATTAAAAGCTTACAAAAAAACGGTCGTAAAAAGTCTGAATGTGCACGGTGAGTTACATAGGTACATTCCCGTCCTTGCCGATTGGAAAGGGTTTAAAATTTCGGAAGTTGTGGTAAAACATCATCCTAGAAGATACGGAAAAACCAAATTTGGAATATCAAGATTCTTTAAAGGATTTATAGATTTAATTACCGTAATCTTTACAACCCGCTATATTCAGAGACCTTTACATTTTTTTGGAATGCTCGGAGTCGCCAGCTTCTTAATAGGTTTTAGTATTGATGCTTATCTATCTATTCTTTGGTTTTTAGATAAAATTCATTTAAGCAATCGCCCTGTTTTATTTCTTGGTACAGTTTTAATTATTGTAGGGGTTCAATTTTTCTCACTCGGACTAATTGGCGAAATGCTTGTACATGATGATAGAAAAAAAGACAATTACGGAATTAGAGAAAAAAAATTACGTAATTTAAGAAAAACAAAATAGTTGATAATTTTTTATGTCTGTTTATCAATTTTTATTTTCAGTAATTATTCCAACTTTTAATAGAGCAGACGAAATTAAAGAGTTGTTGGAATCTCTAATAAATCAATCTATTCCTAAAGAAAAATTTGAAGTTATTGTTGTTGATGACGGCTCTAACGATAACACTTTGCAGCTTCTTGAAAACATAAAGAATAATTATCCGCTTACGTTAAGAGTTCTCGAACAAAATCACAAAGGACCAGGCGAAGCAAGAAATTTTGGAATGGAAAATGCGAAAGGAAAGTATTTTATTTTTATTGATAGCGATTGTATTGCCGATAAAAACTGGCTTGCTGCTTACAAAAAAGCTCTTGATAAAAAAGATGTTGCCGGCTTTGGCGGACCTGATGCAGTATTACCTGATTTTCTTCCAATTCAAAAAGCTATTGATTATTCCATGACATCCTTTATTACAACCGGAGGAATTAGAGGACATTCGAAAAAGAAAATTTCAAAATACTATCCAAGAAGTTTTAATATGGGCGTAAGAGCAGATATTGTGAAAAAAATTGGAGGCATGGGAAAATTACGCCACGGTCAAGATATTGAATTTAGTAATAGAATCCTTTCAACCGGCGAGCCAATAATTAAGATTGAAGATGCTGTAGTTTATCACAAAAGAAGAATTTCAATTAAGAAATTTTTTCGTCAAGTTTATAATTGGGGAGTTGCAAGAATAAATCTATATAAAATAGATAACAAAATGTTGGAATTCGTTCATCTTTTACCCGCAATAGGAACATTAATTTCTTTTACGGTAATTGTATTGGCTATAATTTTCCCCAATGTTTTTTTACCGATTATCTATTTTGGGATTTTGGTCTTAATCTTAATGGCATTACACGGAGTAATAAAATATAAAGATATAAAAGTTTTTCCGTACATTCCCATTATTGTCCCAATACAAATATTTGCTTACGGATTAGGTTTTATCAATGCTTTTATAAAACGAGTTTTATTTAACAAAAAAGAATTTACGGGTTTTGTAAAAAATTATTATAAATAAAAAAGAGAATTTGAAATGAGCAAAAAAAAATATTCAAAAAAAAAATTAAATGTTAAAGAGGAAAAAAAATCCTTACCCAAAACATTTGAAATACCAGTCTGGGTTTTTCCGTTAGCACTTACAGTAATATTACTTGCTCTTAATTACAATACAGCAATTAAAGGATTATCAACCGAAGGAACCGATATTGTAGCAGGATTAGGAAAAACTCAACAAGTTAAAGAATTTTACGAAGAAACAGGTGAAACCGCCTTTTGGAATCCTGCAATTTTTGCGGGAATGCCAAAGTATAATGATTTAAGTCCAAGAGCATTTTCTGTAGATAGTATTCTTGCAATGATACAAAAATTTGCAGGTAATGTTTTTATATATTATTTATTCGCTGCTTTAGGAATGTTCTTCTTTTTACGTTATCTCAAAGTTCCTCCTATAATTGCTTTCCTTGGAGCATTACTGTTTGTTTTATTTCCACATTATAAGGGATTATGGATTGAAGGACATTTTAGAAAATTTAGAGCATTAATGTATATTCCTTGGGTTATATTCACATTTAAATATTTCATAGATAAAAGAACTTTTCTTTCAGCTGCATTATTTGCATTAGCTTTTGGCATTCAAATAAGGACCGGACATTATCAAATTATTTTTTATACGGCACTTTTAATTTTTTCTTTGGGTATTTATCCTTTTATAAAAAATATTTTAGACAAAAAATATTCCCTATTTGGAAAATCAGTAGGACTGTTAATAGTTTCATTAGTTTTAGCTTTTTTTATGTCCGCTCAACCTTTATTATTAAACAAGGAATATCTTCCTTATTCTAAGCGAGGTAAAACCACTATTAATCTTCAAGAAAAAAAGGTTGAAAACTCAAAAACAGCTAATACCGGTGTTTCTTTGGAATATGCAACTCAGTGGTCAACTCATCCTTATGAAATAATAAGATGGATAATACCTCACGCTTACGGTGGTATTGCCAGAGAAGTTTATACCGGAAGCGATTACAAACAGCTTGCTGGACAAAAACTTCCTAATTATTGGGGCTTTATGCCGTTTCATACTTTATTTGATTATATAGGAGTAATAACCGCAATATTTTTGTTTATTGCCCTTTACACAAATAGAACAAAACCCTTTGTAGTAAGCTTAGGAGTATTTTCTGTTCTACTTATTTTACTATCTTTCGGGCGACATTTTGAAAGTTTCTATGCTCTCTTTTATAATTATATTCCATATTTTAATAAATTCAGAGCTCCTTCAATGGGCTTAACAATCCTTTATTTTGTTTTTGTGTTACTCGCTTCACTTGGATTAAAATATTTTTTTGATATAAGAAACGAAAAGCCTGATTATAAACAATACAAAAATATAATTTATATAATTGGTCTGTTTTTTTTCCTTGGTGTAATATTTCTATTTATCAGCGGAACTCTTCAATATAGTACAAACTCCGATGCACGTTACGGAAATCAAATTATACCTGTATTACAGCAAATCAGAAAAACTCTTTTTATTAATGATATATATAAATATCTTGCTCTTGTTGCCATAGTAGGAGTTGCTTCGGGAGCTTATCTGTTCAAGAAAATATCATTTAATATTTTGGGATTAGTTTTAATTGTAGTTGCTATATTTGATTTCGTTTCTGTTAGTAATAAGTACCATGAAGAATACTCTGATCTAAAAGCTTTTGAAAATAGTTATTTCAAAAAAACATCAATAGATAATGCCCTTTTAGCAGATAAAGAATTGCATCGTATTTTTCCGATTGGAAATTTATTTAGTGATAACCGCTGGGGTTATTATCATCAAACAATAGGCGGTTATAGTCCTATTAAAATGTACACAATAGAAGAGTTAGTAGAAAATTGTTATTATGGTTCTACCGATCCGAAGTTTCCGATAAACCTTAATGTAGCAAAGTTCTTAAATGCAAAATATTTAGTGATTCCGCAAATGCTCAACAATAATGGACTTTCACTGGTTCAGTATGATAATTCCACAAAACAATATTTGTACAAAATTAATGATTATTTACCTCGTGCATTTTTTGTAAAGAAAACAAAAATAATAAAAGATGAATACGAGCGGTTAAAGTATCTTAATAATCCTATTTTTAATCCCGCTGAAGAAGCTGTAATTGAAGAAGCTCTTACTGAACAAATTGAAATCCCGGATTCCAGTTTCACCAAAGTAATATCTTTTACACCAAACAAATTAGTGTTAGAAACTTATACGGATAAAGATGCTTTATTAGTACTATCGGAACTCTATTATCCACCTGCATGGAAAATCTATGTTGATGGAGTAAAGGTTAATAAAATTTATAAAACTAATCATGCTATTCAATCTATTATTATAAAAAAAGGAAATCACGAAGTAACCTTAAAGTGTGAACCATCTTCATATTTTTATTATCGAAATATTTCATGGGCATCTGTGGGCATTATTTATTTAACAATAATTTTCTCGCTTGCAGCTGATTTTATGAAAAGGAAAAGAACAACAAGCTAAATGAAAAAGGCTTTGATAGTTACATATCATTGGTATCCTGCCGGTGGTCCCGGTGTACAACGCATACTAAAATTCGCCAAATATTTAAATAAATTTGGCTGGAAGCCAATTATCTTAACTGTAGCAAAAGGGGAATATCCGGCTTTAGACTTTTCTCTTAAAAAAAATATTCCAGAGGATATTGTAGAATACCGAACCAAATCTTTGGAACCGAATTTTTTATATAAAAAATTTATGGGAATGAAACCGGAACAGAAAATTCCCACGGCAATATTGGTGGATGATAATCCTTCATTAAAAAAAAAAATAACAGCATGGATAAGATTAAATTTTTTTATTCCCGATGCCAAAATAGGTTGGCTGCCTTTTGCAGTTAATGAAGGTAAAAAAATTATCAGGGAAGAAAAACCCGATATAATTTTTTCAACTTCGCCTCCTCCGACAGTACATATTATAGCTCAAAAACTTGCGGACTCTTCAAAATTACCTTGGATAGCTGATTTTAGAGATCCTTGGACAGATATTCATTATTATGAAAAACAACCAAGACTTTCTGTGGTAAAAAAATTTGATAGAGCTTTAGAGAAAAAAGTACTTAACAAAGCAGATAAAGTTGTTTGTATAAGCAAATTAGATATTACTTTGGATTTTGGGAAAAAGGTATCTCCTACAAAATGTATTAACATTCCAAACGGTTATGATGAAGAAGACTTTGAAAATTTAAATTTAAATTATAATCACAAAAAATTTATATTGCTTCATCTCGGAGCCATTAATAAAGAGCGAAATCCTGTATCACTTTTTAAGGGAATTAAAAATTTAGCTCAAAAAAAGATTATAACTCCTGAAAATTTTATGTTGAAATTTGTCGGTAACGTTGAAAACATTGTTACGAAAACTATAGAGGATTTAGATATTGGTAACTACATTGAAATTATTCCTTACAAACCGCATAAAGAAGCATTAAGTTATATCGAAGACGCTTCCGTAATGTTATTGCTTATTACTCGATCGGAAAAAAATAAACGCATACTGCCCGGTAAAACCTTTGAGTATTTACGAACATTAAAATTTATAATTGCTTTGGGACCTACCGATGGCGAAGTTGCAAATATAATCAATAATACAAATTCAGGAATTGTACTTGATTATAGTAACGAATCTAAAATTGAAGAAACATTGGAAGCTCAAATTATTAAATGGAAACAAAAAGATTTTCATAATAATAATATTACTAACATAGAAAAATATAAAAGAGAAAATTTAACAGAAGAACTAATTAACTTATTTGATAGTGTTATAGATGAAAAGTATAAAAAATAAATATTTGTTTTTTCTTTTCAGAATTTGGAAAGATATTTTTAATCCTACAATATGGGAAATTTCAACCGATTTGAAATCCAAAAAATTAAAAGAATATTATTTCCTTTTTTCTGAAGAAGCAATGGTAAACCAAAAAGGCGGACAAAAAAGTATTATCTATGATAAGGATGGAATCCCAATGAATCCTACTTACATTGATGTAAAAGATAAGAAGCATGTATATTTCCCAATTACAATAGGGCAAGTAGGACTTGCGGTTTTTCATACATATTTAAAAACAAAAAGTGAAGACGATAAAAAACGCTTCCTAAAATTTCCGGAATGGTTTTCCCAAAATGTTATTGAAGATGAAAAACTTGGTGCCCGTTGGTTTACCGATGTTAGTCTTCCGCAATATAAAAATCCGGGACCTTGGCAATCAGCTTTTGTTCAAGGACGAGCAATTTCAAATTTATTGCGAGGATATCAGCTTACTAAGGAAAATAAATTTCTACATCTTGCAGAGCAAGCCTTACTCCCGTTTCAATTTTCTGTTGCTGAAGGAGGCGTAACTTCTTTTACAAAGTACGGACCTTTTTATGAAGAATATACGGCAAGTGTTCCCACATGTGTTTTAAATGGAATGATTTTTTCGCTTTGTGGTGTTTATGATTTTGTTAGAGTCTTCCCAGAACACAGATTGGCAAAAAAAATATTTACCGAAGGAATTGCAACGGTACAGAAAAGTCTAAGTGAATTTGATTTAAAATATTGGTCTAAGTATAATCTATGTAAAGCCGATTGGTATCCTAAAAATGATCCTTCTACAATTACTTATCAACATCTACATGTAACTCAATTACAAATGCTCTATAATTTAACAGAAGAAAAAATTTTCAAAACATATTCTGAAAAATTTAAGAAACAAATAAATATCTTTAATATTTTAAAAATGTATTTTAATAAATATAAATCATTAAAAAAACTTGGCAGGTTATAGTGAAAGAATTTCCTCAAAGACGAATAAAATTTTTTGAAGAACAGTATTGGTATTCAAAAAGCTTTCTACAAAAATATATGGATATTTCTATTTTCAAAAATTTGAATGTTCTGGAGGTAGGCTCTGCAGAAGGTGGAAGCATAAAATATTTTTCCGAACAGGGAGCAAATTGTTGGGGCATTGAGATTTCTAAAGGAAGAAGCGATTTTTCGATTGAGTATTGTAAAGATAGTAAAATCAGTTTTATTCATGATGATATTTGTAATTATGAACTTGTAAAGAAGCTCCCTAAAATGGACATTATACTTATAAGAGATGTAATTGAGCACATTCCCGATAAAGTAAAAGCATTGGAGAATATGAATACCCTTTTAAAAGAAAACGGAAAACTTTTTCTTTCCTATCCTCCCAAATATTCTCCTTATGCAGGACATCAACAAAATGTAAAAAAAATTATTGGAAAACTTCCCTTTATTCATTTGCTGCCACAATCATTATACAAGCTCTTTCTAAAGGCTGCCAAACAATCGGAAACAAGAATATCTGAATTTATGGACACTAAACGCGATATGATTTCAATACAAAAAATTGAAAAATATTTTAACAAAACAAATTATAAAATATTAAAAAAAGATTATTACTTTATTCGTCCTTGTTTTGAAAAACGTTTTGGATGGGAACCGCGTAAAACTTTTTTAAGTAGAATTCCTATTTTAAAGGAAATTTTCACAATAGGTGCTTTATATATTTTAGTTAAGAAGTAATATTAAAAGGCAAATATGAATGAGAAAAAAGAATCGAAAATAAGGATATGGCTTGCACAACAACCGGCACTAAAATTATTTATCAAAATTTTTCTTGATATTTTAAAATTTGACTTCAAGCAATCTTATTACAGTTTAGAAGCATTTTGTTTAACAGTAAAAGCTAATGCTGGTAATCTTTTTAATAAAAAAGAAAATGTAGAATGTAATTTTTGTGGTTGGAAAGGAAATTATTTTTATCCGCATCTTACAACTGCCGGCACTCGTCTTAACGAAAAATGTCCTGTTTGTCATTCAATTCCGCGATATAGAAGTTTGATGAAATTTCTAAAAACGGAAGTAAATATTTTTGATACTCCGTTAAAAATTTTAGAAGTAGGTCCAAATCGTTCTTTACAAAATATGCTTTTGGAAAAACAAAATATTGATTATGTAAGTATTGACATAAAATCCCCTCAGGCAATGTTCAAGATGGATGTAACCGATTTAAAATTTGCAGACGAGACTTTTGATTTTATTTTTTGTATAAGTGTAATGCAATATGTTGAAGACGACAAAAAAGGTTTTGCCGAGTTAAATAGAGTTCTAAAAAAAGAAGGAAGAATTATTTTTTTTAGTGGAATAGATGAAACTAAAGATTTTACAGTAACTTTTCCTAAGCGCGAAGCTGCAAATAATTTTACCGTTAGAACTTATGGTTGGGATATAAAGGATAAAATAAGTGAAGCCGGATTTAGTATGGAGTTATTTAATCCTTATAATGAATCTTCAAAGGAAGAGCAAGAAAAATTTGGTTTAGGTACACACTCAATTTTTTTATTGAGGAAATAATAGTAAAATGAAAAAAATTCTTCTTACCATCGATACTGAATTTATAATTTCCAAAAATGAAATACTCGGCATAAAAGGTTCAAATGGAATAGATGATATTCTTGCAATATTAGAAAAAGAAAATGTTGCTGCAACGTTTTTTATCGATTATTACGAGATGAAAAAATGGGGAGAAGAAATTTTTTCTGAAATTACGGAAAAGATAAAAAATACCGGTCATCAAATTGAATTACACTTACATCCCGATACTATCAAAAAAGGTCGCCCTCATTTACATCAATATTCAAAGGAAGAACAGAAACTTCTGATAGAAGAATCTATCGAATTATTTGAAAGATTTAATAATAGAAAACCAAAATTTTTTAGAGCAGGCAGTTATTCCGCTAATGATGCGACTCTTGAAATTTTATCCGAAAAAAATTTTATAGCTGATCTTTCTTTTCAACACAAACAAAAGCGTTGTAAAATAAGCAAAAATAAATTTGATAAAATTAATCAAGTTGGATTTGTTGAAAATCTTACCGAAATTCCTACAAGCGTTTATAAATATAAATTTTTTACCACTCGATATAATTCAATAAATCTTGAGTGGTGTTCTTTAAGTGAATTAAAAGAAATTACAGAGCAAATTAAGAAATCGGAACTCGATTATTTTGTAGTAATGATGCATAGTTTTTCATTTTTAAATAGATGGGATAGAAAACGATTAACGAAAAATAATCAGCAAAAAAAGAAATTTGTTAATTTTATTAGATATGCAAAACAAAGCGGTTATGAGTTCCAAACAGTTTCAGAATTTCTTAAAGAAACTGAAAATAAAACCATAAATACCACTTCAGACTTTTTACCCGAAGTAAAAAAGATGCTTCCTATTTTAACCGGAGCTTTTGCAAAATTAAGAGGTAAATTTATTCTCAATAAAAAATTTAGAAGAATATTTTTAATTTCATCCATTCTCTCTTTTATCTTTTTTCTCTTTCTCTTGTATATTCTCTTTTTTAATTTATTTTCACCGGGCTATAGAGAAATGGAAAATGTTAATGTTAATGTAACTTCTTGGAATGCAGATAATGATATAACCACTATTGAAAGTTATTTTATAGAACTTAAAGATTATAAAATAAAAACAAAAAACTTTAAAGATGAAAATGGAATATTATTTCGTAAACCTTATAGTGATACTGTAAAATACAAAATGAAAAAAGGAGTTGAAAAACTTTATATTCCTACTGATATGAGCGGAACAATTATACGAGATTACACAAAATTATTTTTAACAAAAGATTCTTCATTAATAGAAGATATAAACCTAAACGCAAATTGGCTTTTGCAAAATGTTAAAATAGAAAATAATTGTGCAATGTGGGAGCATCCTTACATTTTTACTAAGTACGATTTGGATTACGGTTGGTGCGGTGCTTGGGCATTAGGAAATATATTGTCTGCAATATCACGAAAGATACAATTGGCTCCAAATGATACTAACTTTATTCAACTATCGGAAAAAATCTTAAATTCCTTTCAAACAAAAATTGAAGAAGGAGGAATTTTATATATTGACAAAAATCAAAATTACTGGTACGAAGAATATCCTGCAATTCCACCTAATCATGTTTTAAATGGACATATAAACGGTGTTTTAGGTCTGTTTGATTATTGGCGGATAACAGGCAATAAACGAGCAAAATTTTTATTCGATAAAGGCGTAGAAACAACTTTAAATTACTTGGAAAATTTCGATTCGGGATTTTGGAGTTTTTATGACTTAGAATATCCTTATATTACCGATTATTTTTATCACAAAGGTGTTCACATTCCCCAATTAAAAATCTTATGGCAACTTACGCAAAATGAAACTTTCAAAACTTACTATAAAAAATGGGAAAAATATTTAGATGAACCATATTATACTTTTTATAAACTTAAAATGATATACGATGGTTTTCACAGACGTTTTACCTATAAATCTTTCTTCACTCTTGGAAAATAATTACTTTTTTGGGGAAAGTATAATTTTTTATTATTGATGTCTTTTAATCTTTTCGGATAAAATTAGTATTCAAGGAATTGATAAATCAAAAGGTAAGTATAGAGTATTGAAAATCATTGAATATAGTTCCGTCCAAGAAGGAATAAAACTGTTGAAATAACTGAAAACACTTATTAAATCAGCACTGAATCTCAAAAACAAAAATTAGTAAGATATACCTGCTAACTAAAGAACAAAAAATACCTGCCAAGAATATTTGGCTTTGGATAGGATGCCCCGGTTAGGAAATCAGTTTTTTTTATATTAAGACAATTCTCAAAATTTGTTTTATATCACAAGATACACTAATAACTCTATAAATAGCTTTTTTAATATAAATTTATGGACTTTTTATTCGATAATGACTCGATAGTAAATTATAACAAAACAAAATAGTTGGAGTGATTTATGGGAGCACATCAAATGATGCTAGCAATTGGTGCTATGCTATTTTTATCAGTAATTATTCTCAGAATGAATACCGCTACATTAACAACAGATGAAATTACCTTAGCTTCTGAAGCAAATACACAGGCATTAGCTATTGCCAATTCCATTATTTCTGAAGCATCTTCAAAAAGATTTGATGAAAAATCTTTAAATACTATAAATGATGTAGCATCATTAACTAAAGTAAAATTTTTAGGTCCGGATATTGGAGAATTCGTAAAATCAGATTTTGATGATTTTGATGATTTTCATAATTATGAGGATTCTACAGATGGGTATAGTTTCAAAGTTACAGTAGAGTATTTAAATCCTACAAAAACTAATATTGAAAATCCTTCATCTGTACGTACTTTTTATAAAAAAATGCTTGTTACAGTTACAAGTCCTTTGGTAAATCAAGATGGCAGAAGAGACGTTATACAAGCAAGAAAAATATTTGGTTATTGGCCTGCAATAGCTAATGGAACAGCACCTAAAACAACATTACCACCAAGCGGCAGTTCATCCAGTAGTGGAAGTTCGTCTTCAGGTGGTAGTAAACCTACCGGATCAAGTGGTGGGGGTAGTTCATCAAGCTCATCATCCTCATCTTCAAGCTCATCATCTTCTTCAAGTTCGGGAGGAGGTAAAGGAGGAGGTTCGTCAAGTAGTAGCTCTTCATCCGGTGGGAGTCCAATTTATTTAAGATAATAAGTTTAACGAGTATAGAATGGGAAATTATTCACTTTTACAAATAGTGGGTTCTACAATTATTGGAGGATTATTACTTTTGGGATTGTTCCGGTACAATGGAATAATGATAGAAAAAAAACATAGTTATGATACTCAAAATATTGTACAAAAAAATATTAATGAAATTAACAATCTATTGTATTTAGATTTTAGCAAAATAGGATACTGTCTTAATAAAAATGAAGCATTAAAGATTTTTGAAGATCCAATAATAGAAGCTACCGATTCAACTTTTGCATTTAAAACCGATGTTCCAATTGATGTAGCAAATCCTTTTGGAGATGGTACTCCTGATATTGTTAAATATTATTTGGGTGGTTCTTTATCCGGCACTGTAAACCCCAGGGACAAAGCTTTATTCAGGAAAGTGAATAGTGATGCCCCCCTTGAACTAAACTACGGTATTACTAGACTAAAATTTAACTATTATGATAGAAGTGGAAATAAATTATCTTCACCAATTACCATTAGTTCTATTGCAGTTATTGAGTATGATGTTACTGTTGAAGATATTTACGGATATAATTATAACTATATAACTCTTCCGGATACTACATATTCAGTACAAGGAAAAACTTTCTTTATGAAAATGAATCGAAAAAATAAAATTGCAATCAGAAACTTGAAAAAAAGGTAGAATAAAATGAACGGAAAAGCGATACTAATCTTAACAATAAGTTTCAGTACAATATTTTTCATATTCGGTAAAAATTTCTTTGTAATTTCTCAAAATTCAACTAATGAAATGGTTGAAAGAATTAATGAAAAAAAAGCTCTAAATATTGCCAACAGTGCAACAAATATTGTAGTCAGCTATTTCTGGCAACAACCGGATAGTGTAAAACTAATTGGAACCAGTAAAACTTTTTTTGATAGTGTGAAATTTGATGAGGGATTTGTAACAAGCAGATTAGCACAAGATCCTATTGATTCCAATTTATACCATATTAAAACGAATGCTTTTGTTGGAAGCGGAAATAATAAAAAACAAAAGACAGTTATTGTTTTGTATGGTCCTCAGAAACTGACTAAAATGGCCTCTTATAGTGAAAATTCCGGGAACATTTGGTGGACTGGTGATGATACAGTAAAAGGTGCAATTTATTGCCGTTCATCAATTCCGGTTTATAATCATCCTACCTTTTTGAATGAAGTTTATTCCCACTCATATAACTTTAAACTTTATCCAGATGGTGATTGGGCTACGCGAATGGCAAACCACTATCCTAATGTTGACCCGAATAATCTGCATTTTAAGACAGAGTTAAAAAGACCAAATAATGCGCTTTGGGATCTTAAATCTGAAGCAAAAACTTCAGGGTGGTATCTTTATGGAGGAAATTCATTATGGGATAAACCAAGTAAGGATACAATGTTTATTGAATTAAAGGGTCAAATGATGGATGTTAAATTTTCTGAAAGTGCAACTCCGGTTACCTATAATATTGCTTCTAAAGTTCCTAATGGAATAATTTATGCAGACAATTATGTTGTAAGATTGAAAGGAAAATTGGATGGACAGTTAAGTATATCATGTGATGGTGAGCAGAGCCAGGGAAAAGGAAAAATAATGCTAGATGATGATATTACTTATCAAAGTGATCCATCCAAAGGTCCCTCTGATGATTTACTGGGTTTAATTGCAGGAAACAATGTTGAAGTATCTGATACTCCACCAAATCAAACAGATATTAATATTCAAGCAGCAATATATTCTCAATTAAGTGGCTTAACTGCCGAAAATGCAAAAACCAAACCAGAGTCCGGAACAATAAATTTTTATGGGTCTTTAATTGAAGGTAGAAGAATGGAAGTGGGTAGATTTGATCCTGCAACAGGAAAACTCTGGGGATATGGAAGAAAATATGCTTATGATGATAGATTAAAAACAATATCATCACCAGGTTTTCCTCAACTTGCCGGATTTAATGTATTGGCATGGTATGAGGGTGATCCTACAAAATAATTAAAATGAGTACATTATTACTATTCTATAATGAAGTTCTTTCAGAGAAAATTAAAACATCTTTAAAAGAAACAATAATAATTCTATTGTTGCTTTTGGTATATAATTTTTCATTCTATTATTCTTCATTTTTGAATGAAGTTTCAATAGAAATACTGAACTATATAGGTGCAATTTATATATGTTATGTATGGATAAAAACTATCAAAGGGTCAGGAATTGATCATCTTAGGTTTTGGATTCTTTTCGAATTTATGAAAAGAACTTATTTAAAATATTTTCATAAAGATAATATCTCTTATCAAAATAAATTACTTAATGAACAAGAATTAAATAAATTACTATTTGTTGTTGTTAAAATATTTTACATCCCAGTGATGTTAAATTTTACTATAAATAATTTTAATCACGTTGATAATATTCTTTTTAGAATACAATTCTACAGATTTTCTGATTTCACAATTGCACATTGGTACAAATTATTTATTCCTTTCATTTTTTTTATTGATACAAGTTATTTTTTATTCGGATACTTATTTGAGTCAAAAAAACTTAATAACAAAGTTAAATCTGTTGACAAATCCGGTATTAGCTGGTTAGTAACCCTTGCTTGTTACCCTCCCTTAAATCTTGTTACCGCAAAGATTTTCCCTTGGTATGCAAATGAAGAAAACTTAATGGTTTCTTCTCCAGTAAATGAAGCTTTACTTTTAGTAATAATATTATTATTTGGAGTTTACTTATCGGCTACACTATCTTTGGGACCCAAATGCAGTAATCTCACAAATAGAGGCATAGTTACAAATGGTATTTATAAATATATAAGACATCCCGCATATACCTCAAAAGTATTTGCATGGTGGCTAATGACTCTTCCTATTATGGACTTTGGCGTATTTATCTCAATGTTTATGTGGACATTTATTTATTTATTTCGCGCTTTGAAAGAAGAAGATCATCTATTAAATGATCCTGATTATCAAACTTATTATAAAAATACTCCTTACAGATTTATTCCTAAAATATTCTAATCTACTTTTTTTATATTTCTTCGATGGCAAGATATTTGGAAAAAACTTTTTTTAGAATATTTTCTCATTAATATACTTTTTTTGATATCCTTGGGGGTTGGTTGTTTACAGAAAAATTTTAATAATATAAAGCTTTACTTTTTTAGTAATGACTATTTGTGAGGGGACGGGTTTCAAACCGTCCCCTACAAGATTTAATTAATAAAGAATGATGAATATCTTATTTTCTACTCAAACCAAGAAACAACATTTAAATTTTTTGTATGCGGAAAATATGGTGGTGTTTTAAATTCAAAACGTTTATCATATATGTGTCTTAAACGATAACCTTTATAAGGAGTACCATCTGGACGATAATAAGCAGTTCCCCTCACATTATGTGCGGTAATTCCTCCTAATATATTCCAATCAGCCAAGTGACCACCATTCTTCATTAATAGATTATCCGGACCAACATTACCATTATACGAAAACATTGTAGCATGTGTTGTTATATCATTAAATCTAGTTCTATTATTATATTGTAACCGAATATTCTCCTCAGCCACAAGTCCCAGCATATTATTTGAATTTGGGTTAGCAACCACATTATCTTTATAAGTAAGATTATCTGTTTGATAAATATTCCCATAGCCGCTTTTATTAAGCTTTGTTGCAACAATTGTAGCTGCCCCATCTACTTGCCCTTTAACAAAAACATTACCTTTTTCAACATACATCATGCCATTTATTGCATCAAGATTTGTTGTTTTTTTAGGACTCCAATGACTATGTCCATCTTTAATTTTTGTTCTATATTCAACGAGCTTATCGTTAAATGTTATTTCAACATCAATAGGTAAATTTCCACCAGAAGTATCTTTAATAATTATTCCGCCTGATAAAGCTGCTGTTTTCATTCCCAAGGTATCCAGTGGTCTCGGTTCATTAAGACCACTAGTAAAGGTATCCCTAAAAATAGGATCTATTTTGGGTAGATATTTTTTAAGACCTTTCAAACAAGTTACTTCTCCTAAAAATTCAGGAGTACCATAGGTATTAAGATAATCATTTACATGAAATGGTCCGTCAAAAACATCACCGGTTGCAGGTATGGCACCACTCATACGTTCATAGAAATTTCCATATTTTGCAAAACTCTTTCTTGCTAATTTTACACATACCGAAGCAGTATCACCAAGATAAATTCCTTCAGCAAAAACCGTAACAACACTATCTCCCGATGATGCTCCTGGACAACCTCCAACTTGATCACCATGTGCTAAATGAACAGCAAGTTGGGAAGGTGGAATACTAATTACTTTTTGGTTATACTTTCCTTTATTATGGCAGACTTTTATTTTTGCCGATGAACCTAATTTATTGGTAACATAAACATTAAATTTACCCCCATTAAATGGCTCATTAATATACCCTTCATCCCAAGTTTTATCTAAGAACAATTTGTTTGTTGCAATATTAGCTGCAGATACAGCTATAGAATGTGCAGTTGATTTTTTGAAATAGTCTGAATCATTTTCAACAGCACGTGTTGAAAGATTATTGAAGTTACTTCCAAAAACCAAAAAAATCATGCTAAAACCAAGAACCATTAACATTGATGCTTTTCCACCCATTTAGATTCTCCTTATTTTTTTGTGATATTTCTTGAAGATAATTTTATTTGTTTCCAAAATGCAGATGCATACTTATCTGTATTTTGTTTTTCATCATTCTTTGTATCATATCCATATACATCTTCTATCTTTATATTTATTTCTATCGATTGAATTTCAGTTAAATAGTTTATCGGAAAACTTAATTTATGACCAAGAGTATTATAATAAGCCAATTTAAATTCTGTAAGACCTAAGTTTGTACCAACAGGTGGTTTATCATTAACTACTCTATATAAAAATCTATCCCTTGGGTTAGGTGTTCCTTTTAACTCAGATGTAGGACCTATGTAATAATGTATTGAATCAACAATTCCGTCAGAGTCTATATCTGTAGAAAACTTTATACTGTTTGAATCGGCATGTAAAATAAATTGTTCTTTTGGTAAAGCCACATAATTTTCACAAAATCCAATTTTTCTAAAGTCATGTTCAATTAATTCAACTATTTCTACAAGATTCTCTTGAATAATTAGTTCTCCACCATACATATAATTATTTTCGACAGTAGCATCATTTATTCTAAATAAAATAAGTAAGAGCATACCACCTACTAAAGTCGATCCGAGAACATCAATTAAAGTACTAAATCCCATAATACCTCCTTGCTATCTTGAAAACCAATAACTATTTACTGCAGACATCTTTATTGTATCAGGAATACCGTCAAGTCCATACATTGACGGACTAGATACAAAAACCGTTATTTTTTTATGCCATGTTTTTGCGTTTGTTGATCCATCAAGGTTAGTATCCTTTACATAATTTACCATACAATCCACAACAAATTGTCCTGCAGGTGATGAATTATCTACTCTGTGAAGTTTGTTGAAATCATCAAAATCATTAAAGTATGGATATACTTCTCCTGATTCAGGTCCTAAGTGAGATGAAGCAGTTAACTCAGAAACATCCGAAGCTGAATGACTATCGGTTTTTTGATCAAAAATTTTTCCACTGGCTTCTTCAATAAAAGAACTTGCTAAAGATGTAGCTACAACACCTAACTTACTATTTATAAGCGTTGAATTTGTGTTCATAAACCCATTATTTACCCTTAAAATAACCAATGCTAATAAAACCATTGCTCCTAATGTTATCATCATTTGACTTGTATTCATATCTTGATCCTTAAATAAATAATAAGACAACTTACTATCGGCAGTAAAAAAGAAAAGTAAAGATCAGAAACCGCATAAAATTACCTGTTGTTGAGCTAAATCAAGTGAGTTGTATTTTTTTGATACAAAAAAGAGAAAAATCAAAAAATAAAGCACATTTAATAATTTGTTTGTAATTTATTATGTTTGTTTTAAATATTTTTTTATTTAGGTATTATATAATGGATCCGATTAATATTTTGGTTGCAATAAACTTATTTGCTTCTATTACCGCAAATTATTCCGGTGCAAAAAAAGGAATAAAATCAAAATTAAGTAACACAATAATTAAACCCAAAACGTATTTACAAAAAGTACCGCCAAATATAGCAGCGTTAGTTTTTTTGTTAACTATCCTAGCAATTTTTAATATCGGAACTTTTTCTGAAGAAATAAAGAAGAATTATTATTCTTACAGAATAATCGGATTAATATTTTTCGTTATTTTTTCTTGGATTCAGGTTTACTCGTATAAATATCTCGGGGAAAATTATTCTCAAGAGATTCTTATTTTTAAAAACCATAATTTAATAAATAAAGGATTTTACCGATTTATAAGACATCCACAATATGTAAGTCAGATTTTAAGTGATTTAGGGGTTGGAGTAGCTTTAATGGGCTACTTAGTAATTCCTATTGTTTTAATTTTAGAAATTCCATTATTTATTTTAAGAGCAAAAAAAGAAGAAGAAATATTTGAAAAACATTTTAGAAGTGAGTTTACAAGTTATAAAGAAAAAACGGGTTTCTTTTTTCCTTTTATAGGTTAAGTTTTTGATATGAAAATAAAAATTTTACTAATATATTTACTGCTTTTTTTAACCGTTAATTATGCCGGAATAATTACTTTAAAAAAAGATGGCAAAAAAGCACAAATAAACTCAATTGAAATACGAGGATTGCAATTTGTTTCTTCGCGAGAGTTATCAAAATATATAGCTGATAATTATTATTTTAACTCCGAAAAAGAAAAATCTGAAATTAAATTTGTTGATTATAAATTAAAATTTACTGCAAATAATCAATTTGTAATACTTACCGATAAAAAAAGTAATAAACATCAAATTTTTCAAATGCCTATTTCGGCGGTACTAAAAGATGATGATATTTATGTTCCCATTAAATTTGTAATAAAATATTTAAGTTATGCTGCCACTTCAAAAATAACTTTACAGGAAGATGAAGTAATCATTCATTCTCAAAATATAGATACAAAAAAAGAAGTAACTTGGAATAAAAATATTTTAGACAGAAATTCAATAACTTACGATATCTTTTCGGCTAAAATAGAAAACAAGGCTAACGGAACTTTATTACGATTGGGTACAAAAAGAAAAGTTATTAAACCTACAAGTTCAATTACCAATAATACTCTTTATGTTTTCTTTACGGATTTATCGATTGATAAAAATATAATAAGCGAGTTAAAATCCAAAGGCTTTATTAAAAAAATAAAAGTAAAGCATATAAATGGTAATCCGCAAATGGAAATAAAACTCAGATCCGGTTTTGACAAACATGAAATTTCTTACGATGAAGATATTGGTGAAATATTAATTTCAATACATAATAAATCCTTAAGAGGTGAAAGTTCGTTAGACGATGAAATCGATAAATGGAATTTTGACGTTATAGTCCTCGATGCCGGGCACGGCGGAAAAGATCCCGGAGCAATTGGTCTGGGTGGTGTTAAGGAAAAAGATATAAATCTTGCCATCGTTAAGGAATTAGGCAAATTATTAGAAAAATCAAATAAAAATCTTAAAGTTGTCTATACTAGAGAGGGTAACTCTTTTTTAGAGCTTTATAAACGCGGTAAAATAGCCAACGAAAAGAAAGGTAATCTTTTTATTTCTGTTCATTGTAATTCAACCCAAAAGAAACCTACAAATGCAAGAGGTTTCGAAGTTTATTTATTACGGCCAGGTAAAACCAAAAATGCCATTAATATTGCAGAATTTGAAAATAGTGTTATCAGCATGGAAGATAATCCTTCGAGGTATAAACAGCTTAATGACGAAAATTTTATTCTTGTTAGTATGGCTCACTCTTCCTATATGAGATATTCTGAAACTTTTGCAGATATGCTGAATACAGAATGGATAAAATCAGTTGAAATCCCAAGCAGAGGAATAAAGCAAGCCGGATTTTATGTTTTGGTCGGGGCTTCAATGCCGGGAGTTTTAATTGAATCTGGTTTCCTATCTAACAAAAAAGATGTAAAATATCTAAATTCTAAAAAAGGACAGAAAGAAATTGCCGAAGCTATATATAATTCTATAATTAAATATAGAAATTATTACGAATCATCCATAAATACTGAATTACACACAGAAGGATAAACTTAGGATATGACTAACGCACAAAAATGGGTTGCATTTTTTTTAATTCTATTTATCTTGCTTTTATTACTTTCCAAAGTTGTGTAACACACATAGAAAAAAAATCCCTTAAAATAACTTAGCAACTTTTTTTGCTGTGTAAAATTTTTTTGCACTCCCAAAAAAGACCGGAAAAGCTATTTATAGCAATATTTATACTCTTCCGTCAAATTTATTTTCATACTTTTGCTTTTTATAAGAAAAAATTCAATTTGCTGAAAAGTTTCGATTTTGAGCTGTTTTCGCATTATTTTGTTGTGATTTTGCTCACTCAAATTATATGGCATCATTGCTGGATAAGTAATTCCCAAAAACAAAAAATAAAAGGGAAAAACAATGACAGCCAATTCATTTAAAACAATGGTAACAGCACTTTTAATCTTATTAAGCACAAACAATTATTTTGCAAATCCAAAATATAAAATGACAATAGAAAATTTAACAGTGGTAGCCAGCGATAAAGTTTCCGCAGATGTATATTTGGAAAATATTGGCGAAGCTTTTGAATTAACAAGTTATGAATGTGCCTTAAGTATAAATCAAGAAATAGATTTATCTACATTAACTTTTGAATATGTTGAAGGAAGTTCAGAACTAAAAAATAAACCTAATTATGTTTTGGGTAAATATAATTTGGACGGTTCAACAGAATTAGGTATTGTATCTTTTATTGGTCACGATATTATTAACGGAAGAAAATTGGTCGGAAAATTTACATTATCAGGAAAAATAGATATTTCAAACGTTAATATTCTGGGAATAGATTGGAATTTTGACGGAGCGGTAAGTACTATATTAACAGGAATTAATTTTACAGACATAACTTATTACAAAGGACATAAAGCATTATTTGGTAAAAACGAAGAAGATACTACAACTACAGAATATGTTAAGACAGAAATAGTTGCTGCAGAAGCATCAGCGAGTTTAAATGAAAACTTTGGACCACACAGACTTTTTGATGGTATTACATCAGAAAGCTTACAAGGTAATTACAATGCAGGAACAGAAGGAAGATGGGCAACAAAAGGCTTTCCACAATGGGTTACTTTAGATCTTGGATCAGAAAAAACTATTAACCACGTAATGATAGATGCTTTTGGTTCTGAAAACGGAATAACCTATGATTGTAAATTTTATTCCGGTAATTATGATAACAAATCTTTGATTTCAACTGAAAAAACTCAAGAAAATACAAACTGGTCTAAACATTCTTTGAATAATGTAAAAACAAGATATTTAACTATTGAAATAACAGGCAGCAAAGGTAATAATTACACAGATTTATGGGAAGTTGAAGTTTATGAAGATACTACTTCAAAAATAAAAACAGATGACCATACTGCAATAAATGATTTTGCTGAAAAAAATATTCCAACTGAATTTGGTATTAGTCAAAATTATCCAAATCCATTTAACCCAAGCACAAAAATTCAAGTAAATATGAAAGAACGTGGAAATGCAACAGTAGAAGTTTATAATTTATTGGGCGAAAGAGTAATGAAAGTTTTAGATAGTGAGTTATCAGCCGGTACACACGAAGTAACTATTGATGGTTCTCAATTAGCAAGTGGAATATATATTTATAGATTAGCAGTTAATAATAATTTTATACAAACAAGAAAAATGAATTTAATAAAATAAAAATTTCTCTTGCCGGGTGGAACTTTTTTTTGGCTGGGAAAGTTTCACCCTTCCCTCTTTTCTTTTTTTTATACTCAACTTTAAATTTTATACTTTTATTCAAAAAAAATAAACTCAAGTACTTAGATATCCAAAATTATAATTATCTTTGATGTATAATTTTTTTGTTAAGAGTATGAAAAAAATAACATTAGATCCTGTAGTAAAATTTTCTGTTGTAAGCATTGCTTTTGTAATTTTATTTGCCATGCTGAAAGAGTTGCAATACATTTTTGTTCCATTGGTAACAGCTTATTTATTGGTATTTGTTTTTGAACCATTGAATGAATATTTAGTAAAAAAAAGAATCCCTAAAGGAATTGCTATAATTGTAGATTTAATAATTATAGTAGGTTTTTTCTGGGGACTTTCCAATTTTATAATCGGTTCGTTTAGCCGATTTGGAAAAGAGCTTCCTCTTTATCAAGAAAAGCTCAATAATATAATTAGAAATACCGCTTTTTCTTTTGGTATAAAAGATACATTTTTTACAGAATTCAACATTTCAAAAATTTTAACTGAAATTGATTACGGCGGCATTGCAAGCGGTTTATTTTCTTCAACTCTTTCCTTGTTCTCGGCAGGTTTTTTTGTTTTATTCTTTTTTATTTTTGTTAGTACCAGTCATAAACAAATTCTGAGAGCTATTAAAAACAGATATGTAAGATCCAAATCTGAAATATCAAGGAAAAATATTCTTATGGCTGATAAAATCGGCGGTACTTCAAAGTCCCGTAAGGAATCGGTAAAACTGCATAAAGAAAAGAAAATAGAAAAAACATTCAAAGATATAACCGAACAAATTCAAAGATATATTGCTACCAAATTTTTAATCAGTTTACTTACGGGAATATTTACCGGAGTAATACTTTGGATTTTTAATGTTGATTTTGCTTTGGTTTGGGCTGTAATGGCATTTTTCTTAAATTTTATACCTAATATCGGTTCAATAATTGCTGTAGTATTGCCAACGGTAATGACTTTGATTCAGTATGAATCATTTGGGTTTATGCTGCTAGTAGGCGGTATAATTACAATTGTGCAAAATATAATGGGAAATATTGTTGAACCAAAAATTCTTGGTGATAAACTGGGAATTAACCCTCTATTTATTTTAATTTCATTATTGGGCTGGGGCTATATTTGGGGAATTGCGGGAATGTTTTTATCTGTTCCTCTAACTGCTGTTGTTAAGATCATAATATCAAACTCCGATTCATTAAATCTTCAATTTTTAAATGAATTAATTTCAGGTGAAGATGATGTGCAAGAAGTTTAAAAATTTGTTCTCACAAAAAAGAACTCTTATTATAGAAACTTTACAAATTAGTTAAACAGAATCTATGCAAATTAACTCTTTTTTGATAATTCTATTAAAGTAATTTCCGGGGGCATACCTACTCTTCCCGGGAAACCAATAAAACCGATGCCGGTATTTACATTTAAGAGTTGATTGTTTTCTTTGTAAAGTCCGCCCCAGCGTTTGTAACGAATATTAACGGGACTCCATCTCCAACCCGGAATTTCAATACCAAACTGAGCACCATGTGTATGACCGGAAAGAGTTAAGTCAATGTTTGTAAATCTAAGTACCTGCTCATCCCAGTGTGTGGGATCGTGCGATAGTAAAATTTTGAAGGAATCATCTTTTACATTTTGCATTGCTTTTTGTAAATCACCATATTGCGGAAACGGCGGAAGTCCCCAATTTTCAACACCGATAATTTCTATTTCGTCATCATTAATTTTTAATGTTTTGTTTGAATTTAATAAAAGCTCAAAACCTAAATCTCTTTGTTTCCGTTTTAGTTCAGATAAATTTGATTCTTTTGCAGCTTCACTTTTCCAGTTAATATATTCGCCATAATCGTGATTACCCAAAATAGAAATTTTAGCAATCTTTGATTTAAGTTTACTTAAAGTTTTAAGAAACTTATCCATTTCACCGGAAACATTATTTACAAAATCTCCTGTAAATAAAATTAAATCCGGATTTAATGAATTTACTTTTTCCACAACTTCTTTAACAAAATTTGCATGATTTAAAAAACTTCCTATGTGAAAATCTGAAATTTGAACAACTTTTAATCCGTTGAAACTTTCCGGCAAATTTGGAAAAGCAAGGTTAAGCTTGCGGATAGTTATATTAAATCTTCCCCAACCAATTCCGTAAGTAATAGAAAGAAAAGGAATACCTGCAGCAATTATTCCGACTTTTGTTAAAAACTGACTTCGGGTTATTTTCTTTCCGTTATTTTCAACCTTATTAGAAGATTTTTCTTTTTTGAATATTTTTTTCAGTAGTAAAATTATATCATCAATTAAATTAAAAACTATGAAAATCAATTTAGGCACATAGAACAGAATTAAAGTGCCGGCTATAAAATGAAAATAAACTAAAAACTCAGCAGGATTTATTTTTTCTCTCATTAACGGAAGAAAGAGAAAGCTGATAATTAAAATAATAGGAACAGCCCAAAATAAAATATTTATTAAAGTATTAAGTTTTGGTTTAAGTTCTCTTGTTAATTTTTTTACCCCACGAAAAGAGTAAAAATCAATTAATAAAATAATTACGATAAAAACAGTTAAAAACAAAAATGGATTACTTTTCATAATTCTTTATATTTATAAACTTCCTTGCATTAAGTCTCAGCGAATAAGATTTGTGTATTTATTAATTATCCGCAGCTTGCTTTATTGAGATTTGTTAACGGATTAAATATCATTTAAGTTATAATTTAATAATTTTAATGAGAAAAAATTAAATAAATTCAAATATTTTTTATTTTTCCTATAAGTTAGTTAATAAATTTCTTAGATTTTATACACAAAAAAATAATTTTTATTCAGTAAAAAGGAGTGTGTAATGGCAAATGCTCAATTTATGATTAATTTTCCTACAAACGAACCGGTAAAAGATTACGAACCGGGCTCACCGGAAAGAGAATCCCTAAAAAAAAGAATTGAAGAATTAAAAAAACAAAAAATTGAAATTCCTTTAATAATTGGCGGTAAAGAAATTAAAACCGGTAATAAAGGTAAATGTGTAATTCCACATGATCATAAAACCGTTATTGGTGAGTATCATCAGGCAAGCGAAAAAGAAATTGATATGGCAATTAAAGCGGCATTAAAAGCAAGAGAAAGCTGGGCTGCAATGGATTGGACGGAGAGAGCTTCTATTTTTCTAAAAGCTGCCGATTTACTTTCTTCGCCTTATTGGAGAGATACTTTAAATGCTGCAACCATGCTTGGGCAAGGTAAAAATGTTATGCAGGCAGAAATTGATTCGGCTTGCGAATTAATTGATTTCTTAAGATTTAATGCTTATTACGCACAACAAATTTATGAAGAACAACCAGTTCATAATGCTCAATATGTTTGGAATAAAATGGAATATCGAGCATTGGAAGGTTTTGTATTTGCAATTGCTCCTTTTAATTTTACTGCAATAGCAGGCAACTTACCAACATCGCCTGCTTTAATGGGAAATGTAGTTTTAATGAAACCTGCATCAAGTGCTGTTTATTCCGGCTATTGGTTAATGAAATTATTTAAAGAAGCTGGTTTACCTGATGGAGTAATTAACTTTGTACCGGGTTCCGGAAGAAAAGTCGGTGATCCCGTAATGAAATCACCTCACTTGGCTGGAATTCATTTTACCGGAAGTACTCCTGTATTTCAAAATATGTGGAAAACTATTGGCGAAAACATTGCACAATATAAATCTTATCCCAGAATTGTTGGTGAAACCGGTGGTAAGGATTTTGTTTTTGTACATAAAAGTGCAGATTTTGAAGAAGTCGGTACCGCTTTAATAAGAGGTGCTTTTGAATATCAAGGACAAAAATGTTCTGCAGCTTCAAGAGCTTACATTCCACAATCGATGTGGAACAAATTAAAAAAGTTTATGCTTAAAGAATTGGAAACCGTAAAAATGGGTTCCCCTGAAGATTTTACAAATTTTGTAAATGCTGTAATTGATAAAAGTGCTTTCAATTCCATTAAAAGCTATATAGATTTTGCAAAAAAATCTAAAGATGCTGAAATTATTGCCGGCGGTAATTACGATGATTCCAAAGGTTACTTTATTGAGCCGACCGTAATTGTTGCAAAAGATCCTAAATTTAAAACTATGGAAGAAGAAATTTTTGGTCCGGTACTTACGATTTATGTTTATCCTACGGCAAAATACAAAGAAACATTACACCTTTGTGATGAAACCTCCCCTTATGCTTTAACAGGAGCTGTTTTTGCCAAAGATAAAGAAGCAGTTTTATTGGCGAATAAAATTCTTGTTAATGCTGCGGGTAATTTCTACATTAACGATAAACCAACCGGTGCGGTTGTAGGGCAACAGCCATTTGGCGGTGCAAGAGCCAGCGGTACTAACGATAAAGCAGGCAGTTATCTAAACTTAATCAGATGGGTTTCTGCAAGAACAATAAAAGAAAACTTTGTTCCTCCAAAAAATTACAGATATCCGTTCTTGGAAGAAGAATAAAATTACTTTTAGAACTTTTTAAGCAGGGTACGGTAGTTTCAAGCCCGTACCCTATGCAATATTTAATCTATTTAGTAAGTATCATCTTTTTAGAAGCGGTATAATCATTTACACGAATTGTATAGAAATATATTCCGCTTGTTAATTTACCTGCATCAAACTTAGCTTCGTAAAAGCCTATTCCTTTTTGCTCGTTTACTAAATTTGCAACCTCTTGTCCTAACATATCATAAACTTTTAGTGTAACAAAACCCGGTTCACTCAATTGGTATTTTATTGTTGTGCTTGGGTTAAATGGATTTGGATAGTTATTTTCTAACTTTGTTTTTGTAGGAAGCAAGTTTTTATTATCTTTTATACTTTTTTTAAATAAGAATCCCATATTTTCACCATGAGTTGTAAAAGCATATTGAACTTGAGAAGGAGCACAAGGATACCAACCAATTAGTTCATAAGTAATACCTGAAATAGTACCGTCACTAACTAACCTATACACTTTATAGCAATAGGTTTCTAAAGTTGCAGTATTTCCTTGAATAGTTCCCGGAACTACATCACACCAAGGCATTGCAAATTTTGGGTCGTAAGCCCAACCGGTAGTTTGTGCACCTCTGCCCCAAACATAAGGTGTACGAAAATGAGGGAAAAATTGTACAGTTTTCCTTACATTATGGCGTTCAAACCAATAGTATCCGTCAGCAAGACCCGGAGCTCCCATAATTTGAGACAAAAACTTATCTGATGGGGAACCGTAAACCGTA
>PDWI01000430.1_pt1 | contig 67679 bp, 58 predicted proteins | sample 1430891 | NCBI WGS metagenome assembly PDWI01 (sample SAMN01162508, study PRJNA174530) | Oral metagenome, whole genome shotgun sequencing project. | biome: Marine environment; feature: Marine mammal; material: Swab sample of the gingival sulcus; isolation source: swab sample of gingival sulcus...
GCCTGAATCTCCTTTTATGTTAATGTGTTAGGGGTAACAACATTATACAAGAAAGAAGCTCTTCAGGCCTTATTTATTTTTTTAACCGGACAGCAGTGATTGAACAGAATCGTTAGGGAATAATAGGGGATTTTTCCTCTTAAAAAGAGAAAACCTTGTCTTTGAGCACATCTGCCGCTGTAACCCGCGTTCTCATTGAGTACAGCTTTGCACATGTAATTCGGTTTGAAACTGCTCATGGAAGCCACTCCTGAATACGTTGGTAACAGGGGCAGCTTCCCTTGAGCCAGATAGTGGGGGGGTTAGCCTCTTCTGCGTGCAGCACGTTTTGCAGCCTTTAGAGGGTTTATCCGTTGTTTTTCTTTCCTTATTCCAGGAGCCCAGGCTGCTTCATAGGTAATAGCCCCGGACAAGTATTGCTCCCGTAACTCTTCGTTTTTAAAAACGAGAACAAGGTCCCACGACCCATATTTCAGCTCCGCTGGATTGACATGTACATGGTGAATACCTTTATCCGTACATTCAGTAAGTATGTCGTCCAGTGGTCTTACGTTGCGGAAAATAATGCCGCCATCAAAGTTCAGTGCGATTGCCAGTGTCATGTTTTTTCTCTAGATAATATTTTACGATGGTTGTTTACAGAGGCAATATAATTAGGAAATTCTAAATCATTTGTCAATATGTAATTTTTGCTCGATGACAATTTATAACTCATTAAAATATATAATATATTTTTTATTTATCCTCGAATGGGAGTGATAATGTTTTTTTCTCCACAATACTTTGTGCAAAATCTTTCGAGTTCATTAGTTTTTTAGCTGTGTTTAATATTGAGCTGAGTTAATATGACCCAGGCTGATTGAGTTGGTCACCTCAATCAGCCTGCTGTTTCCGGTTTTTGATCAATTACCGAGCTACAAACAGTAGCTGTTCTTCTTAGCACCCTCTTGCAGTTCAAAATTCGTGTTTTTCCCTGCTGCCCGTTCAACTGTAAAGGTGCAGGCACCAAAATCCTGTTCCACAAATCCTTCCAGCAGGAGTGGCCCTTTGTGGTGGAGCAGATGACAAAAACGGTCATACACCTTGGGGAAAAAGGTACATTCCACCATACCGGTTTCATCTTCAAAGCTTAGAAATTCCATGGGCTCTCCATGCTTGGTGCCGACGATTTTTCCAGTTATCAGCCAGCCCAGAAAACGAATGCGTTTACGTCCCGTGGGTGATTGTGGGGCCGCAGCATAGCGATCAATGTCCTTTGCCAGCACTGTTCGGTGTTTTTTTCGGTACCTGTCAAACAATGCAACAGGATGACAGCTGCAGAGAAAACCGAGTACGCTGAACTCCTTACGGAGCTGATCCAGTTTGTTTCCCGGTGGCAAAGCGGGAGCCTTGTCTGGCAGTGTAAAAAGGCTTGCATTTTGTGCCTTGCGCTGCTTATGCCACTTGGCCAACTGCCAGCACAGGGTTGCCCGGTTTTGCCGGGGTTGCTCCTGGCCCAACTGATCAAGCGCACCGCAGTGAATCAGGTTGATGGCTTCATCATAGCTTGGGGTGACGCGGCGAAAAAACTCCAGAGCCGATGCAAACGCTTTTTTCCGCCGCTTTTGGACAATGGTTTCCATGGTCTTGGTGCTTAGCCCCTGGATCGCCATCAGGCCAACTCGGATCATCCCCTGTTTTCCTTCCCAACTGATAGTACTCACGTTCACATCGGGGGGCAGGATGGTCGCTCCCAAGCGCTTTGCCTCTGAAACATAAGCAAAGGTGGAATAATAGCCGCCGCAGTTTGAGAGAACTGCAGCCATGAACTCTGCCGGGAAATGAACCTTCAAGTAAGCCGCCTGAAAAGACACCTTGGCATAGCTTGCTGAATGGGGCTTACAAAAGGAGTAGCCATCAAAGCTCATCATCATTTTCCAGATACGCTCTGAGGTTTGGTGGGCAACACCACGATGCGCTGCTTGCTGAAAAAAGTGCTGCCTGAAATCAACCAGTTTTTTATGTGCATCTTTTTTGGACATGATCTTACGCAGCCGATCTGCCTCACGGTGGCTGAATCCGAACTGGACCGCCACCCGCGAGACATCCTCCTGATACACCATGATGCCATAGCTCTCATCCAGCACATTGCCCACCAGCGGATGAAGCGGTTCCCAAGCTCCTCCATGGAGGCGGCGCAGGTATTCGCGGATGAACTCATTGGCAGCAGGCCTGATAATGGAGGAGTGGATCACCAGATGGTTGAAATCCCCGGTTGCAGCGCGCTTTTGGAGCAGTCTGGTTGCCGGGCTTTCAATGTAAAAGCAGCCCATGGTCTTGCCACGCGCTAAACTCTGCTGGGTTTGCGGATCATCTTCTGGCTCCCATCGGTCTTCAGTAAACGGAATGCTTTGCTTGTGAATGGAATGGATGGTATCACGGATAACACTTAAGCTGCGGTTGCCCAGCAAATCAATTTTTACCAATCCGGCCTCCTCAGTGCCGTCTTTTTCCCATTGAATGATGGGGACGCCTTTGGCAGACCGCTCAACTGGAACGTAGCTGGAAATGGGGCCTGGCGTAATAACAATCCCACCTGGGTGTACGGAAAGGTTGCGTGGAGTAACGCTGACCTGCTCTGCCAGGGCCAGGATTTCAGGCCAGGGCGCTGTTAAAGAAATACCGCGCAGTTGAGGCAGGGAGCTGAGGTGGTGCAAAAACCCTTGCTGTTGGTGTTGTGCACGCCACATCCAGGGCAGTTTTTTGGTTACCCGTGAAATTTCGTCCCCTGGCAAACCAAAAATTTTCGCTGTCTCACGGATAGCCATGCGCGGCTGAAGCATCACATGGTTGCACACCATGGCTGCATGCTGCCCATGCTTCTGGAGTACGCCCTTTACAAGAGCATCCCGCTCATCCCAGGGTAAATCCACATCAATATCCGGCGGGTCAGTGCGTCCCGGGTTAAGAAACCGTTCAAAATAGAGCGTATGCTTCACCGGGCATACATTGGTGATAAACAGGCAGTACGCCACCAGAGAGGCCGCACCCACAGGTTCTTGGAGCCGCTCCGACAATATCTTGAACCACCAGAAAGTAAGAGGAAAAATCCATCTCTGCGATGATTTTCAGCTCATGGTTAAGCCGCTCTCTGACCTGGTGGGGCAGGGGAGTACCATAGCGTCTGCGTGCCCCTTTAAAGGCAGCAGTGCGCAGCTCCCCATCTGGATCCTGATGGCACTGATAAGGCGGCATAACCCGCTGTTTGTCTGGACCGGCGAAGCTGCATTTTTCCCTGACAAACTGAATGGTTGTGAGCGTTTCCGGCCATTGTGCAAAACGCCGGGTGAGTTCTGCCCGGTTTGGAAGATAGGCTTCCGGTGCTGCGTAGAGCTCCCGATCCATAGTGGAGAGGGTTTTGTTATGCTGGATGGTACAAAGCAGCTTATGGACAGGGTAGTCTTTGGCAGAACCAAAGAAGGCATCACACACAGCAACCGCTTTGATTCCCATGGCAGCGGCTGTTGCACGAAGCTGATGATTGTGTTGGTTGGGTTTGCTACACAGAGCAGCAACAACATCACAGCCTATTTCATGAGCCGTATGAAGCAGCTCCACCGTGGTTGGCAGGATAAGCAACCCCTTATGGAAGGTTGCAAGCTCGCGGTGGAGGTCAAAACGCTCGCTGCAGTGCAGCGCACTCAGGAGCTGGCAGAGATTTCCATACCCCTCCTGATTTTTTACCAGACAGAACAAACGACTTTTTTTCTCCCGCACTTCTGTGCCAATGATGGAGCTCAATCCGTGTTCGGCGCAACTGCGCAGATACGGCCAGAGCCCATACAGATTGTTGACATCGGTGAGCGCAATGGTCGTGTAACCAGCTTGCTTTGCCAGGCGGCAAAGCTCTGGAATTGGGGTCGTCCCTTCCAGCATGGAATAATGGGAGTGGAGGCAGAGTGCTGCGGTGAGCATGGAACCAGATTATTGGGTGCAGAAGGGGGAGGTGAACGTGCTGCCTCGCTGCACCATATCGGTGCCGTAGCGTTTACGGATTACATCACATGCTGCACTTAGCTTGCTGTTTTTCAGCTTTTTCTGGTGATTTTGCTCAAACAGGGAGAGCTGTTGTGCGGGAATACACACCTTGAGACAGGTGAGGGTGATCCGTCGTAACCGCACCCGGCGGTGCCAGGCTCGATACAGGGCCGTTAAGGCGAGCTGTTCCAGACCGTAATCATCACCAACAGGTTGTTTTTCCGTTGCCTGACGGCCAAGCTGCATGCCATCGGTATAGAGCAGCGCAATCCCCATTCCCCGGCAGGCCAGGTTGCGTTCGCGCAGGGAGTACCCAAGCTGTGCTGCAAGCGCGCTGATAATCGAACGTACCACGCCGCTGTCATTGGTGTCGGGGGAAAAGGTGTGGGAGACTGTGGGAGCTTTGTTGCTGCTCTTTAGGCCTTGAACCGGGGTTTGATCGATACCCCGGACTGCCTGGTAGACTGACCGGGCGTTACTGCCGCAGACAATGCTCAGTTCCTGAACGCTCAATGCTGCAGCCTGCCCAACCTTGCTGATATGGAGGTCTCGCAGTCGCTGTAAATCTATGGGAGAGATACCAGGGAGCAAGTGCATGGGCAGGGGGGCAAGAAAATCGGTTTCCTCGCCAGCTGCCACAATGTACTCGCCGGCGGGCTTGACCAGTCTGCTGGCTACCTTGGCCACCAGCTTGTTAGGGGCAAGAGACCAGATGGGGTCCAGCCCCAGATCCTGGCGGAGTATTTTACGCAGCCGCAACCCCACATCAGGCGGGGGGCCAAAAAGACGATGGGTTACGGTCACATCAAGGTAAAGGTGTCCATTCCCATCAGGGGATTCCACCAAGGGGGAAAACTGTCTGGCATGTTGCAGGCATTTCAACAGCATGTGGTCATATTTTTCCTGGCGAGGCGGCAATACAATGGCTTTTTTACATAAGCGTTTTGCCTTTCCCAGCACCATCCCCTTACGTACGCCCTCTTGGTACGCTTCTTCGCTCATATCATGGACCATGGCCCGCGCTGTACAGGGAGCAATGATAAGCGGAAATTGACGTAGCCTGGGATCGATGAGCCGTTCAACAGCCACACTGAAATCAGCAATATTGAGGTGAATTACCTTACGTTCCATCCTGTAAAAGTACAGTAAAGTAATGCTTATGTAAAGTTTTAACTGTACATTCCACAAGGGAATCGTGACAATATTGGTAGCTCAGCGTTAAGCTGTTTTGTGTTCAATCACAGCCATTTGCTCAGGACCACGGTGAATACCGACCACCTTGCCCTGGATAAGCACTTCGCCTAAACCGTAGCAAACTGGCTGATAGTTATCATTTTCAGGGACCAGCTCAATGTGGTCGCCGCGATAAAAAAAACGCTTAACCGTGGCCTCTTCATTATCGATCAATGCCACCACGATTTCACTGTTTTCCGCAAACTGGCGTGGTTCGCAAATGGCGAGGTCACCGTTGAGTATACCGACCTTGTGCATGGAATCACCCTGGATGCGCAGGGCAAAAAGGTTGCTGCCACGATAGATCGAGCTATCCACGCAGATATGACCAGCCCATTCCTGTTGGGCATAGAGTGGTAAGCCAGCGGCAACCCGGCCAATGATGGGAATGAAGCGAGCTGTATTTTGGGTTGTGTGTGTTGGTGCAACAGACTGCTCACCAAGCAGGGTCAAAGATCTGCTATATCGACCTTCACGCTTTATCCACCCTTTATCTTGCAGGGTATGCAGCATACTGGCCACAGCAGTATGGCTGATTGCAAGGTCATTGGCAGCCTGTCTCAGGCTGGGGGTAACACCTGATTGTTCCAGCTGACGCTGCAGGTAGTCAAAAAAATCTTGTTGCCTGGGAGTGAGCGGGGTGCGTTGTTCCATAATATCCTCCTGTACATATGGAATGTAATAGTACATTTCTTAAAATGCAAGCAGGAATACAACAATAAAAAAGGGGCTCCCAAAATAGCGGAAGCCCCTTTCGATTTCCTGAAGAGGGAAAGTATTTTTTCCTGAATCCGTGAGCGTTCAAGTGAGCCTGATATCGTGATCTTGCCTCCCTTTTACTTCGCCAGAACAATACGTTATGAATAATCAGGCGCTAAACCGTCACGGATTCAGAGTTTATTCAGCGTTTATAATATGCTTATATACCCGCTTTTCAAAACGCTCGGCAATATCATCGCCACGGTAGGAAAGGATGGGAACCGGGCATCTTCTAAATATCCGTTCAGCTACAGAACCAGCAAAGAGATGCCGTATATCCTTCGTTTTGATTCCCATGACCACAAGGTCCATTTTTTTTTCAACCACGTAGCGTAAAAGCTCGGTTGTAGGATCACCAACCACGTAATAAAAAACCATTTTGTCCTGACTAATCGGGAGGTTTTCAGTCATTTTCCTGATTTGAACATCATGATCTTTTTTGACTATTTCAATGTACTCGTCGCTATCTACATTGTAGCCAAAAGAGCTGATTTTACTTACCGCATCAAGATCACGTGCGTTGATAATATTAACAATATGTAACTCTGCGTCCAATGGCCCTGCTATATCAGCTGCATAATTTACAATATTCTGGGAGTATTTTGAAAATGCCACGGGGACCAATATTTTATTTACCATTCTGCTGCCTCCTGGCTAAGCGGTTGCTGGTTGAACATCCTTTGCTTTCTTCTTCTGGTATACATAAAGGCCAAAGAATATAAGCAACCCGATGACTTGAACAACACGCCTGTTTATAAAAAGAGAGTCAGTAACAATACCGGGCCTGAACATGATAAAACAGGAAATCCCAAGGAGTAATCGTTCAAAAAGAGTACAGTAGGTTGCAAGATAGCCTTGTAGTGCTGAGGCAAAAGCAAACATTGCTATTATCGAGACGCCAAAGACCCACGAGACCTCCAGCCAGTTATGAATCCAGATGGGAGTACCAGACTCGGTAACACCAGACATCATCAAGAGCTCAATATTGAGCAGGAACACAAAGGGCAGGATAGCCGTTCGCATATCATAGGTGAATCCCTGTATCCCCGTTTTGATGGGATCTGACCCTGCAATGGCGGAGGCTGCATAGGCTGCCAGACCAACCGGCGGCGTATCATCAGCCAGGATACCAAAGTAAAAGACAAACAGATGAGCTGCCAGTACCGGGAAAACCAACCCTGCGTCAGCACCGAGCTGCACGATAACCGGCGCAGTCAGTGAGGCCATCATAATGTAGTTGGCCGTGGTAGGCAGGCCCATGCCAAGGAACATGCTGGTGAGCGCGGTCAGCACCAGGGCAACATAAATGTTCCCCATGGAAATGGTGTCAATAACCATCACAAAACGCCCGGCAAGGCCAGTGGAGATCACAACGCCAACGATGATACCAGCCGTAGCCGTGGCGACACCAACCGGAATCATGTTTCTCGCACCAGTAACCAACCCCTCAAGGATATCCATAATCCCTGCTTTCAGCTCACTGAACAGCAGCGAGGGCAGGGTGCAGTTTTCCGGTAAGGTACCCAGACGCTTTGACTGACCATAGAGCAACCATGCCTGAATAGGTCGTTGCAGGAACATAATCACTGAGATGGCCTCAAGTGCGAGCAGACAGGAGGTAATGGCAGACCTGCGCAGCACCACCAGATAGGTGATCAGGACGATAACAGGAATCAGATAGTGCACCCCTTTTAAAAAGGTAATAAAAAAAGGAGGGAGTTCATTGCTGGGTACCCGCTGGAGTCCAAGTTTCATGGATTCCAGATGAACAACCCAGAACAGCGCGATATAGGAAACAACAGCCGGAATAAAGGCAGCCCGTACAACATCAATGTAAGGGATACCAATGGTTTCTGCCATGATAAAGGCTGCTGCACCCATGATGGGAGGCATCAGTTGACCGTTGGTTGAAGCGGCAACTTCGACTGCGCCAGCTTTATAATCAGGCAGGCCAACTTTTTTCATCAGCGGAATAGTGAAGGTACCAGTTGTAACTGTGTTGGCAATGGAAGAACCTGATACCAGTCCGTTCATTCCGGAGGCAAGTACTGCTGCCTTTGCCGGGCCGCCACGAAAGCGCCCCATCATGGCATAAGCCAGGTCAATGAAGAACTTGCCAGCCCCAGCCTTTTCGAGCAAGGACCCGAACAGAACAAAAAGAAAAACAAATTCGGTGGATACCTTCAACGGTACACCAAAAACACCGTCAGTGGCAATGTACTGAGAAGCCATTACCAGATAGACGTTATCTGCACTATGGCGCAAGAACTCCGGCATGTAGGAACCGAACAGGTTGTAGGCTAAAAAGATACTGGCAATGATGGGCAGAGCAAGGCCCAGGCATCTTCTGGCTGCTTCCAGCAGAAGCAGGATCATGCCTGCGCCAAACCAGAGCTCAAAATTTTCTGGCAAGCCACCACGCATGATAATATCATCGTAATTATACCAGATATAAAGTGCTAAACTCGAACCTGCTGCAGCAAGAATCCAGTCATAAAAGGGCACAAACTCACGCACCGTTTTCTTCCGTTTGAAAAAGGGAAAGATGCGGTGCAGGGTTCTGATAATAAAGCCTTTTTCTTTGGGATTATAGGCTGGAAAGGCTAAGAAAACCAAGGCAATGGCAAAGGCCAGATGCCAGGATCTGGCCCGGAAGGAATCAAGATCAAAGTCAAATTCAAAGCCGCCAATGGAAAATTCAAGACCTGATGGGCTTTGCGCGTAAAACAGCTGGAAACATGACCAGATAAAACAGAGCGCAACAATAATACCCGATGCGATTCGTCCATGTGGTTTCCGTGGCCCGGACTCGACCATTTCAACCAGTTCTTGTGCTGCACGTTCACCTTGTTGTAGAGGTTCTTTTACTGCCATATTGTTCTCGTTCATTTTAAATTAACAATACTTCTACTAAAACACGCTGCTGGATTTTGCACCCTTGCAAAACCCAGCAGCGTGTGAATAAAAAAGGCGGAGTCAATGGACTCCGCCTTTGTATACTCAATTACATCCAGCCTTTTTCCTTATAGTACTTTTCAGCACCTGGATGGAGTGGAGCCGTCAGACCTTTGAGCATTTCTTTTGGCTCAAGGGTTTTGAATGCTGCATGGGTTTCTTTGAGTTCATCAAGATGCTCAAAAACGACCTTGCAGTAGTCATATACAGTTTCTTCAGCAGCGTTGGCGCTGGCAACAACCGTTGCTTTTACGGCGTAGGTTTCTGTATCCTGCTCTGTTCCTTTGTAGGAATTTGCAGGAATGGTTGCCATTACGTAGTATGGCTTTTCAGCAACATATTTTTTAATTTTATCAGAGTTGATGGAAACCAGTTCAGCGTCAACAGAGTTGGCAGGTTCTTCGATAGCAGAAGAGCCCAAACCTACACTGTAGAAGAAGGCGTCTACTTTCTTGTCAATCAATGCACGGGATGCTTCGCTCTGCTGCATACCTTCAGCTTTCAAATCCTTGTTCGCGTCAATGCCGTAAATATCCAGTACTTTTAAGGCCATTCCGCGCTGACCAGAACCAGGGTTGCCAACGTTTACGGTCTTGCCTTTCAAATCAGCAACAGATTTGATACCTGCATCTGTTCTTGCCATCAGGTACAAAAATTCTGGATGCATGGAGAAAACACTGCGCAGATTCTCCTTCTTCTTGCCATCCCACTCACCTTCACCATTCCAGGCCTGATAGTTTCTGTCTGATTGACATACGCCAAAATCAAGCAGCCCGCGATCAACAGCGTTAATATTGAAACTGGAACCTAATGCAGGACGTCCAACAGCATTGTATTTATCTCCAGCATACTTGTTTACCAGGATAGAAGTTTGCAGTGCAACCTGATAGTAAACACCAGTTACTGAACCACCACCGATGAGAATAGGGGTCTTTGCTGATGCATTGAGTGCACCAAAAGACATACTCATTGCAACAACGGATGCAGCGAGTACCATTTTTTTCAGTCCTTGTTTCATGTACGATCTCCTCTTTATTTTCATTTCTATTTAACACTTCCGCTGTTATGGCCTTCAAACCATTGCACAAGTGTTACCAAAAAAACTCTATAAACGGCAAAATTCACGCTAACCCAATAGTCAAATATCATGAAATGAGTGCTTGCTTCATACGCCATTCAACCTGGTAATAGGTACAAAAGGTTGGGTACTCTGTCAATGATTTTAAATGGTTCCAGTTATGATGCATTTATTGTAACTTATAGAAATAAGGTGATTTTTCAGCTTAATCCTGCTTCTTTGTACACTTTCACTGCCCCATTATCAATGGCAGCCGTTACCCCTTCCAGCTGGTTATTTTGGCAAGAGCTGAAAATGCAGGGTGTTGAGTTTAAAATATCTCCATGTTTTCAAATACTTCCCTTGTTGCTGTGGACACAATATCATGAGCAATAATGCTGTAACCAGTCACGGGTGCAACAGTATTGTGGAGGCACTCTTTTAAGCAGGCAAGCAAGCGAAGTGAGAGTCCGTGAACATGAGAATGCGAAAAAGAGTGATCGTGAAAAGATAGTGTAACCGTGATTAGTTAGCATTGAATGCCTTGGGGTAAAGAGCAATAGGAATGCAACGTAAAAAGTTGCTTTTTTTGATGAGAGCCAGTAAGCCGAAAGCTATCAACAGGTTGTTCATATTTTAAAGATGAATAAAGAGGAGGCTTACTATGAAAGTTGTAGCTTTTAACGGGAGCGCCAGAAAAAATGGCAACACAGCGCTCATGATTCAAACAGTGTTTGATGAGCTGAACAAGCACGATATAGAGACTGAACTGGTGCAGCTTTCCGGGGAGCATCCCCATGGCTGCATTGCGTGCTATCAATGCTTTAAACGTCAGGACAGAAGATGCATCATTGACCAGGACTGCATCAATAGCTGTGTTGAGAAAATGATTACAGCTGACGCCATTATCCATGGTTCACCCACCTATTTTGCCGACATAAGTACAGAGATGAAGGCACTTATTGACCGCACTGGCATGGTTGCCCGGGCTAACAACAATCTGTTCAAGCGCAAGGTTGGAGCCGCTGTTGTGACCCAGCGTAGAGGTGGTGCTATTCATGCCTTTGATTCCATTAACCATTTTTTCACTATAAACCAGATGATTATTGTTGGCTCATCGTATTGGAATATTGGAGTTGGTCGTGAAAAGGGTGAGGTAAAAGATGATACTGAGGGTATGGCAACCATGACTACTCTGGGGGAAAATATGGCTTGGGTGCTGAAAAAACTTCATCAATGAGCTGATCGTGTAGTATGATTAAGCATGATGTGTTCTTTTCATCCTCTTGCAGGCTCCTTACAACAGGCAAGGGGATGAAAACTTAATAATATTAATCCCTAAGAGAATTTCCAATGATAGCGATTTGCGAAGATTGTGCAAAAAAATATAATATTGACGAATCCAAAATGAAAAGTGATGCTGCCAGGTTTGCCTGTTTTGAATGTGGGCACATTATCGTCGTGAGGAAAAGCCCAAAAACCAAAAAGGAACAACAAGATAAAGACTAAATTTATTCCTGTTTCTTCGTGTCGCCTCCGACCAAAACATGTAAATGGTTACGGAATCCATTCAAATATCTGCAAAAATATGACGACATGTCTTGAATTATTTTTAGAAAAACGATTTATTATAAGGCGTTAAATGGTATCCTTTTCAGAAAAAACATGATTTCACAACAGAAAAAGAAGCCGGCCTTATGTGGTGATCTATGCTGACTGGCAAATGCATGACAAACCCGTTTGCTTTTTTTTATGGTATATAAGGTAAAAAGTCCTCTTGTAAAAAAGCATGCTGCTTCCCAAAGAAAAACCTTTTCTTGAAGGACTTAATAGTTACTACCTGAACCTGGAAAAGCTCACCGAGCACCTCCAGGGTGAGATTGGTTCAGGATGTGTTCATGGTGTATCGCCATCACGCGAGGTACTCATCTATTTTGATGAGAACGAAATTATCCGTTGTGTCTTACAGGAACAGCATCAAAAAGCTCTTTTTTACCCTGACCTGAAGATTATAAAAGAAGTTATTCTGCAAAATAATTTTGTCATCAATATTCATTACCTTGATGCAAATGCGATCTTTTTCTGGGGTCAGATGCCTTCGTTTAAGCGGGCAAAATCAGCACTGAAATCCACTGAAATTCCGCTCCCTGATCTCATTTTCCGCTTACGCCAAAAAAACTTTTCAGGTTTTATCGATGTCCAGATTGTGGGAAAAGAGGAGAGTGGTTTACTGTTTTTTAATGAAGGGGAACGCATCGGTGGTTCCTATTCATGGTCAAAAGGAGGAATGAGCAAGGCAGATGCGGATTACAATATTCTGCTGAGCAAGGTTCAGATACAAGAGGGCACCTTTACCTTTGGTTCCTATGTTAAAGAAGGTGAACAACAGGCTGCAACTGCTCAAGCAGCACCAAAAACGGGCGCTGCAACCGCGCAAGCTGCTCCAAAAGTAGTCAACCCTGTCTCTACTGATCTTAGATCAGGCCTGGAAGAGTTTTTATACATCTACATCCAGACCATGCAGGAAAAAGGAGAACTGGCCCCGGTCGACATCCTTGACGAGTATATCAGCTCACAACTGGACAACTATCCCTATTTGGACCCATTTATGGGGTATTTTGAATACAGCAAGGGAATTGTAAAGTTTTCAGCAGATGCCCCAATAGAAAAAATCGTTCGAGCATTGATTGGCTGTGCATGGGCAATAGTGAGAGCCAGCAGCGGGGATCTCATATTTAAGACCAAACTCGCTAGTATGAGAAACAAAGGCGCCTTTGCAGCGAAAAAAATTCAGATTACCCTGTAGGGTGAAACATTTGCTACAGGTCAACACATTTTGATGCATCCCACCCCTTCCCAGCGAGCTGCCCGCAGGCTGCTGAGATGTCCTGACCACGACTCACCCGTATAAATACCGTAAACCCTCGCTCACGCAGCGTAGATTGGAATCTGAGCAGATGTTCACGCCCCTGTTTTTGCCTTTTTGAGCCAGGCGTTGCGTTTTCCTGGAGCAAATTGATCTTGCATGGAATGCCAGCTAAAAGCTTTGCCAGTTTTTTTGCATCAGCCAGGGAGTCATTCACACCAGGGAGCAGGGTGTACTCAAACATGATGCGCTGGCGCTTTTTCTGTGGATACCTCTTGCAGGCTGCGATGAGTTCCTCAATAGGGTACTTTTTATTCACGGGCATAACCGCGCTGCGTTTTTCGTTATCCACAGCGTGCAGTGAAATTGCCAGGTTTACCTTGGTCTGTTCTCCCAACTGGATCATCTTTGGGACCAATCCACAGGTGGATACAGTGATACGCCGGGCTGAAAAATCGAGCCCGCGCTGCTCGGTGAGTAGAGATATGGCATCGAGTAAGGGACCAAAATTTGCCAGCGGTTCCCCCATGCCCATGAAGACCAGGTTAGAAAGTTTGCCTTTATCGTGCCTGATACACCAATCGCGTACCGCGCACACCTGGTTAATGATTTCCGCTGTTGTCAGGTTACGTGCAAAACCCATTTGCCCAGTCAGGCAAAAGGTACAGCCCATGGCACACCCGGCCTGGGAAGAAACACATAAGGTGTTACGATCTTCTTCTGGTATAAGCACTGATTCAATGATATTCCCATCATCTAACCGGAATCCAAATTTCACTGATCCATCTCTGGATACCTCCACCACGGCCTTATCATACCGAGAGATGCGAGCCTCTTTTTCAAGGACCTTGCGAAACTTTTTAGCAAGATCAGTCATCTGTTCAAAACGGGTAATATCTGGCTTGTACAGCCAGGCAAGGAGTTGACGTCCGCGAAATGCAGGTTGTCCCAGTGATTCAACATACCTCACCAGTTGTTCCTGGGGTAAATTTTTAAGGTCGGTTTTGTGGTCAGGTGTATGCATGGTTTACAGGAGGCGACACGATTCTGGTTTTAACTCCTGCATACCATTAATCGCGTTATCAATGGTTGCAAGCATCGCGGCTTTATCCTTTGGCAGGCGGCCGCTTAAAGAAAAATAGTTTGAGGCATGATTGGCCTGGAACTGGGTTTTGCCAAAATCAATACTGAAGAGCATCTGGCGTAATTCTTCAAAGAGCTGCTGCTGTGATGGAAGGGTAAACGTTTTTGACTGTACCTGTTTATACAACGGTGTGTTGGGCAGTATCATCAACGTTAATACAGCCACCTGGTTGGGCTGCATCTGGTTGAGCACTTCAGCCGTTGCTTTGGCGTGCGCTGGAGATGATTCTGCTCCAGCTATGCCAAGTAGACAGGTTACAGATAAAAACATCCCGGCGTTTTTTATGTAATGGGCTGCTTTGACCATTGCTGAAGGGTCAGCACCTTTTACAATGCGTTTTAGCGTCTGTGCATGACCACTTTCAAGTCCCAGGTAAAGACGCTGTAACCCAAGCTGGTAATACTGACCAAGTTGTGCTGCTGTTTTATCCAGTACATTCTGGCAAGTAGCATACGTGGCAACTCTGCGTACCCAGGGGAGTTCTGTTTTTATGGTGGTCAGTAAACGGATAAGGTCGTCATGATCCATTGCAAGAGCATCGCCATCAGCTAAAAAAAGGGTTTTCAACCGGGTACAGTGAAGTTTGGCAAATGCAATATCTTTTGCAATAACTGACCAGGGTTTAACAGCATACTGTTTATCCCTGTATGCACCGCAAAAGGTACAGCGGTTATGGGAACACCCAAGAGTAACCTGGAGAATAATGGAGTTGGCTTCGCTGGGAGGACGGATGATATCGCCCTGATAATCCATGGTAAAGTGTATTGTAGAAAAAGGAGGGTTACAAAAAAGACGAAATGAGCACACCATCATCTCTGCGATAGCGTCTGCTACCGCAGAGATGAATACTTAAGCGACGCTTACCCGTTTTTTCGGGCAAATTCAGCCATGAAATCAACCAGCTTTTCAACTCCTTGTTTAGGGAACGCATTATAAATGGAAGCACGGCAGCCACCAATGGAGCGATGCCCTTTAAGACCGTCCAGACCTTGTGCAGCAGCTTCAGCAATAAACTGTGCTTCAAGTTCAGGGGTGGGGAGGTTAAAAGCCACGTTCATAAGAGATCGGGAGTCTTTTTCGGCATGCCCACGGTAAAAGTCCGTGGCATCAATAGCTGCGTAAAGCAGGCCTGCTTTCTCCTCATTGATTTTCTGTATTGCTGCAACACCACCTTGCTCTTTTAACCAGTTCATAACCCGGCCAACACAGTAGATTGGAAAACATGGTGGTGTATTGAACATGGACCCCTTGTCTGCGTGGGTCTTGTATTTGAGCATGGTGGGAACGCTGTCACTGCTCCGCTCAAGCAGGTCTTCACGAATAATGACAAGGGTTACTCCGGATGGCCCCATGTTTTTCTGCGCACCCGCAAAAATTATCCCAAATTTTGAAACGTCAACAGGGCGGGAGAAGATGTCAGAGGACATATCCGCAATCAGCATGGGATCTTTTTGGGGAAAGGCAGCAAACTGGGTACCATAAATGGTGTTGTTGGAAACCAGGTAAAGATATTCGCTCTTTGGATCAACCTCATACTCATCATCGCCAGGTACTCGATTAAACGAGGCTTCTTCGCTGGAGTAGGCCACATCAACATCACCAAAAAGCTGAGCTTCCTTGATAGCTTTTTTGGACCAGGTTCCAGTATTGAGATAGGTTGCCTTTTTCCCCTCTCCAAGCAGATTCATGGGAATCATGAAAAATTGAGAGGAAGCGCCACCCTGCAAAAAAAGCACTTTGTAATTATCTGGCACCTCAAGCAGTTCGCGGACAAGCTGCTCGGCCTCTTCAGCAACGGCCATGAATTCTTTGGAACGATGACTCAACTCAATCAGCCCTATGCCTTTATCCTTAAAATTAACGACATCTTGTGCTGCTTCTTTCAGTACAGAGTAGGGCAAGGTGGCTGGTCCGGGGCTGAAATTGTATATTCTGTCAGGCATGGTGGGCTCCAATTTGGGTACTATTTACAATGAATTTGACGCAGGGCTTCGTATAACACAATTCCTGCACTCATGGCTAGGTTAAGACTGCGAATGTTTGGGTTACTCATCGGAATTGTATAACAGCGGTCCTTGTACAGTGCAAGAATTTCTTCTGCAACCCCTTTAGTCTCCTTGCCAAAGATGAGTTTAGCCCCTGGGGGAAAAATGGCCTCTGTGTAGGGCCGCTCTACTTTGGTCGTAAGAAAAAAGAGCTCTGATTCGTCCTGTGCCTCAAGGTACACATCAAAGTTTTCCCAGTGATTAATGGTGACATGGTCCCAGTAATCAAGACCTGCACGTTTTAAGTGCTTATCATCCGTACTGAATCCAAGTGGATGAATCAAATCGAGTACACAGTCTGTGGCACCACAGAGCCGTGCAATTGAGCCAGTATTGGGTGGAATTTCTGGTTCCACCAAAACGATATGAAAGGGTTTCATTGGTCGTAACTCTTGAGCATAGATGGACAATGTACCACCTGTTGTGGGATGTACCGCTTTTTTTCTTCTGTGACAGTAACAGGTGGGGCTCGGGTTCTACCTGATAATGATAGATGTTGCAAATTTAAAAAATCGTCTTACATTCAGGATTCGCCTTTTTGCTGGGTGGTTTACTCCGCTTCTGCTGTAATCAATTTTCGCTCAACGAGCTGTTATACACTTCAGGTAAGGATATGGCCCTTATTGTCCAAAAATTTGGCGGCACCTCTGTAGGTAATGTGGAAAAGATTCAGGCTGTGGCTGATCGCGTGGTTGCTGAATATAAAAAGGGCAATCAAATGGTCATTGTCCTGTCAGCCATGTCCGGGGAGACTGACCGCTTAACCGCTCTTGCGCAGGAAATGCAGAAATACCCAGATTCCAGAGAAATGGATATGCTCCTTTCCACTGGAGAGCAGGTTACGGTTTCCTTGTTTGCCATGGCTGTTAAGGAAAGGGGAGTGGATGCTCTTTCACTGCTGGGCGATCAGGTATCCATTCTCACCGATTCCACTCACACTAAAGCGCGCATTAAAAAAATTGACTCTGAACCGATAATGAACCATCTGGAAAGTGGTAAAATTGTGACCATTGCCGGTTTTCAGGGAGTTGACAAAGAGGGAAACATTACCACCCTTGGCAGGGGCGGCTCTGATACCACAGCTGTGGCACTTGCTGCAGCACTCAATGCCGATGCCTGCGAAATCTTTACTGATGTTGAAGGGGTGTTTACAACAGATCCCAATATCTGCGCCAAAGCGCGTAAGATTGATCGAATCAGTTATGATGAAATGCTTGAACTGGCCAGCCTTGGCGCCAAGGTACTGGACATCAGAGCGGTTGGGTTGGCTAAAACATTCAAAGTTCCGGTGCATGTTCGCTCGACTTTTACCAATACCATCGGCACCTGGGTTGTCGAGGAGGAAAAAATAATGGAATCCATTCTGGTTTCAGGAATCACATATAATAAAAGTGAAGCTCGAATCACTATTAAAAAGGTGCCTGATACACCCGGAACTGCAGCCAAAATTTTTGTTCCAATTGCTGATGCTGAAATTCTGGTGGATATGATTATCCAGAACACCCGGGATGAGCACCTCACTGACATGACCTTTACGGTAATGCGCAATGATTACGACAGGGCCATGGAGATTGTGGAGCAGATCGCAGATGAGATTGGAGCTGATTCTGTTTCCGGTGACCAACACATAGCAAAGGTTTCTGTTGTAGGGGTGGGAATGAGAAACCATTCTGGTATTGCTTCAACAATGTTTCATATCCTCTCAAAAGAAGGTGTGAACATGATGATGGTTTCGACTTCCGAAATCAAAGTTTCCTGTATTGTGGACGAAAAATACACAGAGCTGGCTGTTCGCGCCCTGCACGATGCGTTTGCCCTGGATAAAGAAAATCTGCCCTACGAAGAACTCAATTAGATGGAGACTATGAGCAGAAGGATTGAAATATATGACACCACCCTGCGTGATGGTGCTCAGGCTGAAAACTTTAACCTTTCACTTGACGACAAGATTAAAATCACCCGGAAGCTTGATCAGCTTGGCGTAGACTTTATAGAGGGCGGCTGGCCAGGGTCTAACCCGCTCGCCATTGAGTATTTTCGTAAAGTCAGAGGTGTTAAACTCAAGAATGCGAAGCTGGCAGCTTTTGGTTCTACCAGGCATTTTCAAAACAAACCGCAAGATGACCCAAACCTTCAATCGCTTCTTGATGCCCAAACTCCAGCTATAACCATCTTTGGTAAAAGCTGGGATATTCATGTTTTTGAAGCTCTCCGCATTGAGCTTGAAGATAATCTGAAAATCATTGAAGATTCTCTTGCCTATCTCAGACCTCAGGTGGAGCACCTGATCTACGATGCTGAACATTTTTTTGATGGGTTTAAAAACAATAAACACTATTGCCTGGCCACCATTGGCAGTGCCATAGCTGGTGGGGCGGAAACCATTGTACTGTGTGATACCAATGGCGGAACACTGCCTCACGAGATTCAAGCCATTGTAGCAGAAGTACAATCCTTTATTGAACAAAAGAATGCTCAGGTTAAACTTGGCATCCATGCGCATAACGACTCTGAAACAGCAGTGGCCAATGCGCTGCTCAGTGTTGAGCTTGGCGTTCATCAGGTTCAAGGCACGATAAATGGTTTTGGAGAGCGCTGTGGCAACTCAAACCTGACGTCCATTATTCCAGCCCTTGTCTTTAAAATGGGCTACACCTGTCAGGTTGCTGACCATATTGATCAACTCTACTCTACCTCCAGGCTTGTTGATGAGTTGGCAAACCTCTCCCATGATCGCTATCAGCCGTATGTCGGAGAGTCAGCCTTTGCCCATAAAGGGGGCATTCATGTAAGCGCGGTGCAGCGTAACCCGCTGACTTATGAACATATTGAGCCTGAAAAGGTTGGCAATATTCGCCGGGTTCTTATCTCTGATCAGGCAGGAAAATCAAACATTTTAAACAAGGCTGCTCAATTTGGAATCCATCTGGAAGCAAACGATCCACTGCTTTCCTCTATCATCACAGAACTCAAGCAACGCGAGAACCTTGGGTATCAGTATGAAGCAGCTGAAGCAAGTTTTGAATTGTTAATGCGGGATACGTTGGGACTTAGGCGCAAGTTTTTTGAGCTTGAAGCATTTAGGGTGATGAACCATAAGTACTCCATGGCCAAACAGCCCATGACCGAGGCCACCATTCGACTCAATGTCGGTGGGGACGAAGTGCATACTGCAGCCATTGGCGATGGTCCGGTCAATGCTCTGGACATGGCCTTGCGTAAAGCCCTCACCTCATTTTATCCGAACCTTAATCAGATGAAGTTAACGGACTACAGAGTGCGGGTTTTAACCGGAGAATTCGGTACTGGTGCAAAAGTTCGTGTCCTGGTGGACAGCAAGGATGAAGAAGACTCCTGGGGTACTGTTGGTGTTTCGGTAAATATCATGGAAGCAAGTTGGCAGGCCCTGGTGGACAGTATTAACTACAAGTTACTTAAGGATGAAAAAGCAAAGCAGTCCTAATGGTATGCAATACTTAGTAGGTGCTCAAAAGGACAAGCGCGTGCTTGTCCTTTTTCTTTTGGGCTCTTTTGCGTTGTGCACCTGGTTGATTGCAGCACTGTTGCCTGTTCAACCCACTTTGCCTAATCAGTATGTGTATAATGGACAGGAGCTTGTGGTTATCAAGCAGCAAGGCATAAACGATGCATCAGAGGAGTTCTCTGCTCACAACGCGTTGGTGAACAGTCAAGAACTCACACCAGCACTCAGTGTAGTGTTTAACAAGCGGTTTCCTCTTAACAGGGCTTCAAAAAAGGAGTTGCAACTGTTACCCGGTGTGGGCCCAGGTTTGGCCGGTAATATATACAATTACCGTTTGCAGCATGGCCATTTTTCATCCATTGAGCAACTCATGATGGTGCCAGGAATTGGAACCAAAACAGCCCAAACCATTTGGCCCCTGCTTGATTTGAGCTTATGACAATGGTTTCCATTAAAATTGCATCGCCTGTGATTGTGCTGGCAGGCCCAACAGCCATAGGAAAAACAGACCTTTCCCTGGAAATTGCTGAGCATTTTGACTGTGAAATTATATCCATGGACTCAATGCAGGTGTATCGGTATATGGATATTGGTACAGCCAAGGTAAGCCCGCAGGAACGCGCCAAAGTAGCTCATCATCTCATTGATATCTGCGATCCAGATGATCAGTACAATGCTGCCCGGTTTGTTGACGATGCCATTAGTGCCATGCAGGAGATCATTGCAAAAGGGAAAGTCCCTTTTATAACCGGTGGTACAGGGCTTTATCTCTCAGCACTCTTAAATGGGTTGTTTGATGCGCTTCAGGTGTCTCCTGAAATACGAAGCACAGTTAAGGAGCAATTTGAAGAGCAGGGGAGGGAGGCTGCCTATAATGAGCTTAAGCGGGTCGACCCTGAAAGCGCTGCTCGCATTCATAGCAATGATACCCAACGGCTTTTACGTGCTTTGGAAATATATCACGGTACAGGGATTCCCTGGTCAGCACATCTGAAAAAACAACAGGAAGCACCAAAACCTGTTACCTTTTCTCACCTGTTACCCTTATGCCTGACTTGCGAGAGAGAATTGCTCTATAAGCGCATAGAACAACGCACGCAAATTATGCTGAACCAGGGCTTGCTTGATGAGGTCAATGGATTACTGAAAATGGGGTATGATCGGTCGTTACCATCCATGCAGGCCATTGGGTATAAACATGCTGTGCAGTATTTAAGTGGAGAAAAAGAACGCTCCGTTGTCACTCAGGAGATTGTGCGCGATACAAGGCGATATGCCAAACGTCAAATGACCTGGTTTAACCATCAGCAACACATGCAATGGGTGGACAGGGAAGACCACCAGACAGTGCTTTGTACAATCAATAACCTCATGGAAAAATTTCACCAAGCGTAAAGGATAGATGGTGCTGCAACAGGGATCACAGATAGAAAGTGCTTCACCAGAAGTCCAACACCTCTGCCAGCGATTTGCAGCAAAGTTTAACTTGCCGCTTGCCCTTGCCCGGATTCTCTATGATCGTGGTTATAGCACAGAAAAAGAGGTGGAAACCTTTTTATATCCAAGTTTTGCTGAGCTTCCCAAGCCTGATCTCATGCTAGGCATCCAGGAAACGGTGAGCATTGTTCTTGATGCCTGGCACGCTAAAAAGGAAATTATCATTCATGGCGACTATGATGTGGATGGCGTAACGTCCACCACACTCATGGTCACCTTTTTTAGAAGCCTCGGACTTTCTCCACGTTACTACATCCCTAACCGGCTGACTGATAGTTACGGGTTTACAAACACTTCTGTCGATAATATCATACAGCTTCTTCAAGGAAAACAGGGGCTGGTCATCACTGTGGATTGCGGTATTTCTTCAGTGGATGCTGTGGAATATGCGCAAGAGCAGGGGATAGAGGTGGTCATAACCGATCACCATCAACCTCCAGCCGAGCTGCCCAGGGCATCAGCTATAGTCAATCCCAAACAGCCGGGATGTAACTTTCCATTCAAACAGCTTTCAGGGGTTGGAGTTGCCTTTTTTGTTATTGCGGCGATTAGAAGAGCGTTCATTTCTCGTGGTTTTTGGGCCAGTGAGGCTGAAGCACCACAATTAAAATCTTTTCTTGATCTGGTTGCTCTGGGTACGGTCGCTGATGTTATGCCGCTTACCGGAGTGAATAGAATTTTAGTTCGGGCAGGGCTTGAGATCGTAAACCAAAAACAACGGGTTGGTATTTATGCATTGTGCGAGCAATGCGGAATGTATCAAAATGATGCGATACGTGCTGAGGAAATTTCGTTCAAGCTTGCTCCCAGGTTGAATGCTGCTGGTAGAATGGGGCAGTCAGAACATGCGGTCAAATTATTGCTGGCTGAAAATTATAAAGCGGCAAAAAAACAGGCTGTAATTCTGGAAGGATTGAATACAGAGCGAAGAGCATTGGAAAATGCAGTCCTGGATGAGATTTATACTGATTGTGAGGAGTTCATTGAGCAGGGGGATAAGGGGCTGGTCATTTATCATAAAACCTGTCATCCCGGCGTGTTGGGAATAATTGCGGCACGGGTTGTAGAGCGTTTTCATTGTCCAGCTATTGTGGTAACTGAAGAGCAGGCAGATGAACAGGGCAAGGTTTTTCTAAAAGGTTCGGGAAGATCCATCGAATCAATTAATATCTACAAAAAATTAGATAGATGCGTTGAACACCTGGAGCAGTTTGGCGGGCACCCAATGGCTGTAGGGGTCACCTTGCAAAAAGATCACCTTGATGCATTTAGAAATGCTTTTTCAAGGGCGTGCACAGACTGGCAGCAGCAGAATGCCAGGGTATCAACACAAACGCTTTCCTATTGCATGACAACTCAAGATTTGGATTCCCAAAGCTTTATTGCCAAGCTTCAGTGGTTTCAGCCATTTGGAGAGGGAAATCCAGAACCCTTATTTCGGCTCGAAGGGGTACGGTTGCAGAATGTAAAAGAGGTTAGCGGGCACCTGAAATTTTCACTAGCTTTAGAACAAACTCAGCGGGGTACAACCATTAACGGCATTGGCTTTAACCTGGCAGACCAGATACGTCTTGTGCAAAAGAATCCAGTGGACATCCTTTTTAAAGTAAAACGTTCATCCTATCGCGGGGTGCAACGTAATGAAATACAGTTGGTTAGCATAGTGTAAAGAGAAATAAAAAAATTAACAGCATAAACGCTCATCGAATAGAGAAGTGCAGCGCAACAAGGCACAGTTGTTAAGGATACACAAAGGTCGATATTTAAAATTTAACATAATATATATTATGCGACATTGTGTTTTTAGCTAAAAAGATCTGTTTTAAAAAGATTGTATAAAATCAAAAAGTTACCCGAATATCGAAACAGAAAGGAAAAAGAGAATGAACCGAGACATTTACCAGGAACCGCTTGTTTCCCGTTACACAAGTAAAGCAATGCAGGAGCTGTTCAGCGAGCGTTTTAAGTTTACCCACTGGAGAAAATGCTGGATTGCTCTGGCTGAAGCGCAGTATGAACTCGGCTTAAATGCTATCAATCAGGAGATGATTGACGAGCTTACGTCGCACGCCGAAGATATTAATTTTGACGTTGCTGTGCAAAAAGAAAAAGAAATCCGCCACGACGTCATGGCCCATGTTTTTGCCTATGGTCAACAATGCCCCAAAGCTGAGCCAATTATTCATCTTGGTGCTACCTCACAGTTTGTTGTCTGTAACACTGACCTTAAAGTACAGCAATTAGCCCTTATTTCAATCAAAAAATCCTTGCTCCAGGTTATTAAGAATCTTTCTGTTTTCTGCAAGACCTTTAAAGATGTTGCGACCCTTGGCTACACCCACTACCAGCCTGCTCAACCAACAACCATCGGAAAACGTAACACCCTGTATATACAGGATCTTATAATGGATCTGGAATATATTGAACAACTGGAAAAACAGGTTAAAGCTCGTGGTGCTAAAGGAACTGTCGGCACCCAGGCCACCTTTCTTGAACTTTTTGGTGGTGATCACGAAAAGGTACGCGAACTTGATCGACGGGTAGCACAAAAACTTGGTTTTGCTACTGTTTTTGATGTAACCGGGCAGACTTACCCCCGTAAGCTAGACATGAAAACCAGCGAAACTCTGGCTGGCATTGGTGCATCAGCCCATAAATTTGCCGTTGATTTACGCCTGCTTTCCAACTTAAAGGTTCAGGAAGAACCCTTTGCCTCCAAGCAGGTTGGCAGCTCAGCCATGGCATACAAGCGTAACCCCATGCGTTCAGAACGTATGACAGGACTTGCCCGTAAGCTCATGGGCCTTCCAGCTAATTTTGCAGCCACTGCCGGTAATCAATGGTTTGAACGTACCCTGGATGACTCAGCTATTCGCCGCATGGATATTGCCCAGGCATTTTTGCTCACCGATGCAGTGCTTAAGCTCTACATCAACATAACAAGCGATATGGTTGTTTATCCAAAACAAATAGAACGTTATATGCGCGAGGAGCTTCCCTTTATGGCCACTGAAAAAATCCTCATGGCCTGCGTTGAACGCGGTGAAAGCCGGCAGGAGATGCACGAAATAATCCGTGAGTATTCCGTTGAAGCTGGTGCTGCGGTTAAAAATGAGGGCGTAGCAAACGATCTTCTTGAGCGTCTTGGAAAAGATGAACGCGTTCCATTTGATCAGGAAGAACTCAATGGCCTGCTTGGTAACTACCAGGAGTTTACAGGTCGAGCTGCCGAACAAACCCAGGAGTACCTGCAGGAAGTTGTACATCCACTTTTGGACAGGTACAAAGATGAACTTAGAGATGAAATTGATTCAACTTTAAGTGTGTAGCGCATTTTACTGAATATGGGGAAATACAATCAAGAGTCGAAGGTCGTATACCTGCGAATTCGCGCCAATAAAATTGGCTGGTTCAAGTTTATCCTTGAAGGATACGATGGGCTGGCCACCCTCACCACTTTATCGGTAAAGGAAGGATTGGTTCGGCTCTGGGTGCCTATCGAGCATATGCCTGTTCTTTTTGCCTTGCTTGAAGACCTTGCACCAGCATTAACCCCCTACCCTTCAGTTCCACTGGATTGATTGCAGTGGCACTGTAAAGGTATTGCACAAAATCATGGAAAAACATCTTTTTATAAAAACGTTTGGCTGTCAGATGAATATCCGTGACAGCGAAATCATTGAACAGCTTTTCAGCCAGGATGGCTACGTTACGGTTGCTACTGCACAGGAAGCTGATGTGGTGATTTTGAACACCTGCTCCATTCGCGACAAAGCTGAACAGAAAGTATACAGTTTGCTTGGCCAACTGCGAGAACACAAAGAAAAAAAACCTGATCTTTGTGTCGGGGTGGCAGGTTGTGTTGCCCAGCAGGAAGGTGAGCAGATTTTCAGACGCATGCCCCATGTTGATTTTGTGGTTGGCACTCAGCAGTTCTACCAGTTACCGGAAATGGTGCAACGCCTGCGAAGGAACCAAACCCGCAAGGAGCAATCAACCCTGCTTGAGCAATCCTTTGTTATTCCCCCCTTTCAAAAACTCCTCACCCGCCAGGTGAACAATTCGGCTGGAACCACTGATGAGTTAAAACGCTTTGTTACCATTATGCAGGGATGCAATAATTATTGCAGTTACTGTGTAGTGCCACATACCCGTGGGCGTGAAATCAGCCGTCCTGTGAGCGATATTATTGAAGAGGTGGAAATCCTGGTTTCCCAGGGGGTAAAAGAAATCACGCTGCTCGGGCAAAACGTTAACTCTTACGGGATGACAAACGCTGTCGCAGACCACGATGTTTCTTTTGCCCAACTGTTACAAAAGGTTGCCGCTGTTAACGGGGTAAAGCGACTCCGGTTCACCACCTCTAACCCTAAAGATCTTTCAGAAGATCTGATGCGTTGTTTTGCAGAACTTGATAATCTCTGTCCCCATTTTCACCTGCCAGTACAATCTGGATCTGATCGCATCCTCAAACTGATGAATCGCAAGTACACCATTGATGAGTATCTGCGAAAGGTTGAAACCTTAAGAGGTTATAATCCAGACATTGCCATAGCAACAGATATGATCATTGGGTTTCCCGGTGAAAGTGATGAGGACTTTAACAAGACCATGGAACTCCTTGAGACCGTTCGTTTCCACGGCTCTTTCTCTTTTAAATATTCAGACCGTCCTAACACCAGGTCAGCCTTTTTTGAAGATAAGGTAGCTGAAACAATAAAAGGTGAGCGGCTGCAGATTTTTCAGCACAGGCAGGACGAGATCAGTCTCGAGCGAAATAAGGAGTACCTGGATCGTAAAGTGGAAGTTATGGTGGAGTCAATAACGAACACCCAGGTAAAAGGGAGAATGGCAACAAACCACATTGTGCATTTTGATCAAGCGCAAACGCCCCTTTTACCCGGTGATTTCACCCACGTTGTTATTTATCATGCAGGCAAACATTCCTTAAAGGGAAGATTGGCCTGACTGGAGAGTTCTTCTTACTTTTTCTTACATGTTCAACAAAACAGGTATACTATGATCGACTTACATACGCATACATTTTTCAGCGATGGCGCTCTTGTCCCTTCCGAACATCTACGCCGTGTGCAGGTTCTTGGTTACGAAGCAATCGCCATTACTGATCATGCAGACTCTTCCAACCTGGAATTTTTAATCACCAACCTGAAACGGGCTGCAGAGGAGCTGAACCCAACCAGTCCCACCCGTTTGATTGTCGGGGTAGAACTTACCCATGTGCCCCCCGAGCTCATCGCACCACTGACCAAACGTGCCAGAACACTTGGAGCTGAATGCGTGGTTGTACATGGTGAGACTCCGGTGGAACCGGTTATTCCCGGCACCAACCTGGCTGCCCTGGAAGCTGATATCGATCTACTTGCTCATCCTGGTTTTATCACGGTTGAAGAGGTGAAACTGGCTGCTCAGAAAAATATCATGCTGGAACTCTCCGGCAGAAAAGGTCACAGTCTCACCAACGGACATGTGGCAAAACTGGCCCTTGCTGCCGGAGCACCGCTTGCCATCAATGCTGATGCCCACACCCCCAGTGATTTCCTCACCAAAGAAATGGCAGAAAAAGTAGGACTAGGAGCAGGTTTAACTGCTGACCAGTATCAGCAGGTCCGGGAAAATATGAATACTTTTATTGCTGGTCTGCAGTAAAACAGATTGCAGGGTTTACCTATTTGATTTTCTTACAATTTGACAAGAGTGCCCTTTTTAGGTAAAAAGTGACTTTCCACTCGGAAAAATTTCATAAAAGACTGAAATCTGTATTTTTATAACCCGTTCTTTGAAGGAGGTAACGTTTGTCTGGATTTGAAGCTATTACACACTATAATGGATGGGCAATGGCTACTGTTGGAGCGACCATCGTTATCTCTGGCCTGGCCTTTTTATCTCTGATCATCTCGCAGCTCCATAAGATTATCGCTCTTATGGAGAATAAGCCCGTTCCCGTTGTGGCCATTGCTGAAGAGGAACCTGTTACAAAAAAATCATTGGCAGAACTGTGTCCGACTAACATTGACGCTACGTTAGAATTATATCGTCCTTTGGTCGAAGAGTTAGAGGAACAATTTCAACTGGTTGAGCTCTACGAGCTTGCTGAAAAATACCACCTTGAGCACCCACACCTTTCTATCCGCTGCCTGCGTAATGGAGGTAAATTAGTAGCTCAGGGCGATGGTTTTTTTACCTTGGCAGCCTAGAATGAGCAAAAGACTATTCTCAACTCACAGGAGGACTGATAGATGGAACTGTTTGCGCAATTTTTAACGAACACCGGATATTATCTGGCCGACTACCGTCATCTTATCATGCTGTTGATCGGCTGTGTTTTTGTGTATCTTGCCATTGCAAAGGAATATGAACCACTACTGCTCCTGCCCATTGGTTTTGGTGTCATCCTGGGCAACATTCCTTTTTTCAAGGGCTTTGGTATTGGTATTTATGAGGCAAACAGTGTCCTCCATTACCTCTATTTCGGGGTAACATCCGGCGTCTATCCTTCCATTGTTTTTCTTGGGCTAGGCGCGATGACCGACTTTTCCTTTTTGCTCAGCAATCCCAAGCTCATGCTTCTTGGTGCTGCTGCTCAGATGGGTATCTTTTTCACTCTGCTCAGTGCGATGTTTCTCGGTTTTGCTCCCAATGAAGCCTCTTCCATTGCCATCATTGGTGGTGCTGATGGACCAACCTCCATCTTCCTGACCGCAAAACTCGCCCCTGAACTCATCGGCCCCATAGCCATTGCTGCATACTCCTACATGGCACTTATTCCGATTATTCAGCCGCCGATTATGAAGCTGTTAACCACGGAAAAAGAACGTTTGATCCGGATGCCGGATTTAAGGGAAGTATCCAGAAAAGAACGCCTTATTTTCCCAATTGTGGGCGTTATGCTGTGCTGTTTCCTGGCCCCTGCATCCATTCCGCTGCTCGGTCCATTCTTCTTTGGTAACCTGATGAAAGAAAGTGGTGTTGTTGAGCGTTTGGCCCAAACAGCGCGCACCGCAATCATTGATACCGCTACGATTTTCCTTGGTTTCACTGTTGGTGCAAGTACCCAAGGCGATGTGTTCCTCAACCCAAAATCCATAGGCATTTTTCTTCTGGGTGCTGTAGCGTTTAGCATAGCCACCGGCTCTGGTGTCCTGTTTGCAAAATTTATGAATCTGTTTCTGAAACAAAAAATAAACCCTTTGCTTGGAGCATCTGGTGTATCTGCTGTGCCCGGCTCTGCCCGTGAAGTGCATATGATGGGACTGAAATCAGACCCAACAAACTACCTGCTCATGCATGCCATGGCATGCAACTCATCGGGTGTTATTGGTTCTGCCATTTGTGCAGGTATTTTATGGAGTTTTAATGTGTAGAACCTCCGATTCAAGCTCACGCATAAAAAAAGCGGTTTCTGTTCTGGACAGAAACCGCTTTTTTTATGTGTGATGCAGCTTTTTACCAATTTTGCAGCCTCATAGTCAGCCGAACGGCCTTGGTACGTAATTTTTCTGTTGTGATGGTCTGCGGGAGGGTTCCCTAGCGAGATGGAGTTCTACCCCGTTATAGTGAGCATTTCATCTCATGAGGGCTGAACGTTCAAGGAGAACAACAAAAAAAGTATCTCCCTACAACACAATACCCCGTTTACGCATTTCCTGGGTGGTGAGCTGGTTTTGCTCAAGTAACTTCATAACCTTGTGACGTGGAATAACATTGGAAATGAACAGCAGGGTAATCAGAATGAGAAAAAACAGTTGCGAGGCATTTGAGCCCGATTCGCGGGCAGACCAGGCCAGGGGGAAAAAGAGCACTCCCATGTACAAGGTACGTTCATAGGCCATTTTTAAAAGAAGAATCAGTTGCTGGTAGTCCTGGTCATTCAACTCGGGTAAATCATCAGGTTTGATGCGGGAGAGCTGGCGACGTCGCTGCTGGAATAAATAGACAACAGCACATCCGGCTAGAGCATAGAGGATGCTGGATGTTGAAAACATAGCATTATTGGTAAAAACCGCGCCCACCCGAAGATGTGCGCGGTTACATGGTTATCAGTTAATTGCAGCCCCTGCCAGTGCAGCCATGTTTGGTATTTGCATACCATGATGGAACAGATAGGCTACGATAATAGCAACGGGAATAATAAAGAAGGTCAGCGCAACAAAATACACCCAGACCATCTTTCCAAACTGTGCTTCAGCAAGTTTCTTAAAGTCGGTGATGATACCAAGACTCATGAAAGTAAGCATGAAAAAGAGTTTCCGCATACCTTTTTCCACAGCCACTGCACCACCTTTTGCCGATTTCAACAGCGCAACCCCTTCTTCAGTACCACCGGCATGGCCGGGACCGAAAAAGATACCAAGATACACAAACCAGGCGGCAAAGTAACCAAGGACAAACTTGGGAAACCGGAACCAGACCTCGGAAAAGGGTACTTTATCCCCTTCGTGCCGTTCAATCTTGTACACCCAGACTATGGCGAGAATAAAAGCCCACAGGCCGATGAACATATCAATCCAGATCTTGGTCATAACAGCTGAGGTGGTGATAACGCCACTCATCCAGACCGTTTTTCCACCAGATTCCTGTTCGACCTTAGTTCTCATAAATTCATCAAGAAGCTCGCCAGCGGCGGCATCGGCACCATCCGTTTTGACCGCCATACCCATGGCAGCACCAGCAACTATTGGATCGTCAGTCCCAGGCCAGACATGGGTAAAGACACCTGGAAGAATCACAAGTTCGATAACTGCGTACACAACAACAAGGGCTGAAACCATAATGGAGACAACCGGTTTTGCCCGTACTGCACCACCGGTTGCAACAGCAGCAGATACACCGCAGATGGAAATAGCAGAAGCAAGCACAGCAGCAGTTTTTCTAGGCAGCTTAAACAACAGGCGGGAGATGCTGTATACACCAGGCCAGAAGATGAGATAGGCAACAACCGTTGCAGCAGCGCCAGCAACGAACAATTCAAAGGTCAAATCAGCCATCTGCTGGCCGATTTCAGCACCCTTGGCGCCAAGGGAGGAGCCGGTCAATACAGCTTTAATGGGCAGGTAGCCAACTTTGACCCCCAAGAAAACAATAGCGGTTTTGATAAACCATTCTGGCTTGGCAGCGACACTGAGATAGTTTGCCAGAGGTTTAAAAAAGTTGCCGATGATCAAACCAACAATGAGTGCAAGGATAAAAGATGCCCCGCCACCCAGGGAAAGCGTGGTCATTTCAGGGAATTTGCCCTTTTGCAGATCAACCACTGATGCGGCAAAAAAGGCATGGTGGCCGATAAACCAGACCAGATAGGTGAGGAAAAAAATGATCGTCCAGCCCCAGAAAAACCGTTTTACATCCCACTTCTGGAAGTAAGCGCCGATGGTGGTTGCGATGGTAAAGACAACATAGGTAACAAGAATAGAGCCAATGGGGCCAAGCCCTTTATATCCTTTACCCAGCGCTTTGAAGGAGGTGGAAATTGTGCCTATTTTTTTTACCACAGCTCCGTCAGGCATACTTGCGACCCACATCTTGGGATAGGCAATCCAGCCAACCAGATCTATACCAAAAATTGTTAACAGGCCCAGGCCGAAAAAGGTCAGTCCCAGCCAGACGGCCCACCAATCCTCTGTTGTTGCCATGCCTGAATACCAGGCTCTTCGAGTGTTAGCCATTATTCATCTCCTAATATCTCAGTGGTAATTCAAGAATTCGATTGAAGTAATGATCCATGTACGGTTTCATCCACTCGGGAATCATTTCATCGTTGTTGCTCATCATATGAACCTCTAGTGGTTGCTGGTCCATCCATTTATGATGCAACGCTTTTTCCAGTTTCCTGTCCAGTTCATCAAGGGAGTTGGCAGAGACAACCAGATTTTCATTACTGAGAACCCAATCCCGGCCATTATGACCGAGGGTCATCTCAATGCTGTTTTTGCTTTTTCTCGCCATAGCGACCTCTCATTAATGAAAAATCGATGTTGGCACGAGAAGCAGACCAATCACAAGTGCAATTCCAGCTGCGATAAAAGAGCCGACAACAAGCTGGGTCTCAGCTTTGTCCCATGGCTCTGCGCCTTCGAGAACGCTGGAAGTGTCCATGTTTTCCGTTGAAAGGGATCCGTCTTGTGGGGGTGTTTTTGTCTCTTTTGTCATACTAATCCTCCTGTGGATTGAATACTTTGAAGAACAGCAAGAGAACAACAATTAAGAGATGCCTGGTGATGCCTTTACATGCCAATCTTGTTAAGACTCTTCTGTTCACCAAGAAAAAACTGACTGCTTTGTTGTGTGGAAAGAACAGCGATTTCAGCGCTGTACACACCTTCAGGATGCAGGTATATTGAGAATATCCACATCTGTGGCGTTTTCTTAGGCTATCTTAATATATTCTTATGAATAAGATCAAACATTTTATTGATGAAAAAGATACAGGAGACCGTTGAGATTATGCCAGTTGATAATGCACTCCCTTACAACCGGGCATTACAGACAGGAGGTTTCTTGTGCGGTGGCAGATTCTGGCGCGGGTGGCACCAGGAAAGAACAGATTTTTTTGGGTGCTGGGCTTGGGGACGGTATTGGTGGGTAAGCATGAAATACTGCTCAATGTTGATGCTGTTCCAGGGAAAGGGTCTGTTTTATGGCTCCCCTCCCCTAGTTGCGGTATACGGAAAAGAGTGATCGTCTAAAAAATGACGTACCCGTGATCAGTTACACCTTCCGTACTGAGACCACAAAAGGAATGGAATGCCTGCTGCTTTCTGCTTGCTGAGTGGTACCCAGCTTCCATTCCTCACACAGATACTCTTCGCCAAGTAACTCGTTAATATCCTTGACTAATCCAGATATGTTAATAATAGGATGACGGGAAAACACCTCTGGCAGTCCATAGGTCAGGTTGCATGCCAGACATTTTCCAGGTCGCTCATGTAAATCAAGGTTAAAATGGAGTGTTTGATCAGCCTCATCATATCGCTGATAAGTCAAGCGGATATCAAAGGCTCCTTCCTGAGCATCACCAAACAGAGCTTCAAAAAATTCATTGCTTCTGGCAGGGGGAAAAAGTTTGTCCAGTTGTTCAGGGGTAAAACAGGAACTGAAAGTATCCATTGTTTACGTGCTCTTATGTTGAAGTGGGTAGGTGTTGTCTCTATGTAAAGAGTAGGTATTAGTAATAACTCCTGCTCATGGTGTCAACTGCCATTGCAGCCGTTGTCTGGCTATGGTAGGTATGAGCTTTGAAAACAGAAACACAATACTATGAGAGTTAGAAAATTTACGTGAATACCAACGTACACAATAGCGGTCTCAACCCGGCCCAACACGCAGCAGTTAACCACGGTTCAGGCCCGGTTCTTGTCATAGCTGGCGCAGGTAGTGGAAAAACCCGTACCCTGGTCTATCGTATGGCTCACCTGCTTGGCCAAGGCATTGCACCGGAGTCTATTTTATTGCTTACGTTCACCAGAAAGGCGGCCCAGGAGATGTTGTGGCGCGCCGGTCAGCTCACCGATGACTCAAGCAACAGAATCATGGGCGGGACCTTTCACGCCACCGCCAATATTCTTCTCCGCCAGTATGGGCATTTTCTTGGATTAGGCGCCCGCTTTTCCATTATTGACCGTGGTGATGCTGAGGGGATTATCAACCTTATCAAATCATCTCTGGGGCTGTCCGGGGCAGGTAAACGATTTCCTTCAAAGCGAATCATAATGAATTTTATTTCCGGGTCCATCAACAAATCGCGTACCATTGATGACCTCGTTTACGAAAGCTCCCCCCATCTCTCTGAATTTGTAGAGGATTTCCATTCCATCCGCCAACATTATGATCAGTTTAAGCTGGACCACGGATTGATGGATTACGACGATCTGCTGGTTAATTGGCAACGGTTACTAACTGAGTCGCCGGAAGCAAAAGAGATGATATGCAACCGGTTTCAATACATTCTGGTGGATGAATATCAGGATACCAACCTTATCCAGGCCCATATCATCCGTTTGCTCGCCTCAAACCATGACAATGTGATGGTTGTGGGAGATGATTCCCAATCCATATACAGCTTTCGCGGTGCTGATTTTTACAATATCATGCGCTTTGAGCAGCAGTTTCCAGGAGCCGAAGTGATCACTCTGGAAGAAAATTACCGTTCCACTCAACCTATTTTAGAACTTACCAATGCGGTTATCCGTAACGCTGAGGAAAAATTCACCAAATCCCTGTTTTCAAATATTGAGGGTGATATACGGCCAACGCTGTACACTGCGAAAAATGAGGCTGCCGAGGCTCGCTATATTGTTAAAACCATCCGTGAATTGCGCAATCAGGATATCCCGGTCAACGAGATAGCTGTACTTTTTCGCTCAGGCTTTCATTCGTACAAGCTTGAAATGGAGATGACCAGCAACTACCTGAGTTTTGAAAAACGCGGCGGGATGAAGCTGACAGAATCAGCTCATATTAAAGATGTTCTGGCCTTTTTCCGTATCCTTGTTAACCCGTGGGATAATCTCTCCTGGAATCGCATTCTGCTTCAGCTTGACAAGGTTGGTCCTAAGACTGCACAAAAAATTATCGCTTTTATTAAAGAATCAGATACTCCAACCTCAGCTCTGGCAAACTTTACTCCTGGCAAGACCTGGAAAGAGGGTTTTGGCAAGTTGGTCCAGATTATTACAGAAATTGACAAACCAGAGCTTACCCCTTCTGCCGTCTATGACAAGGTTATGGAGTACTACCTGCCTATCTTTGAGAAAATCTATTACGATGATTACCCCAAAAGACGCAAGGAACTTGACCAGATCAGTGCGCTTGTAAGCGGCTATGGTGACATACAATCCTTTGTTGATGACACCACCCTTGACCCACCGGAAAATACTGATGTCCAAGCGGGACAGGATGGTGAGGATCGAATTATCCTCTCAACTATCCACTCAGCCAAAGGGCTTGAGTGGGATGTGGTGTTTGTGATGGGACTTGCCGAGGGGCGATTTCCTCATCAAAACGCAACTCCTGGACCCCAATGGGAAGAAGAAAGGCGCTTGTTATATGTAGCAGCCACCAGAGCCAAGAAACATCTCTACCTTACCTACCCCACTGAACTTGTTGCTGCAGACCGTCAACATATTCGTACCGGAATGTCTCCTTATCTTAGAGAGATACCTCAAGGACTTTATGTAAAAGATGAGATTGATAAGAGGCCAGCCTATATGCAGCAGAGCAGCCCGGAGCCAGCTTTTCAATCAACAAGAAAAAAACAATCCGCCCGCACAACCTACGCTACAGGGGGGGTGGTCAAGCACCCCTATTTTGGCATTGGCAGAGTCGTCTCCATACTTGGACCACAGCGAGTGGAAGTCGCGTTTGATCGACATGGCACTAAAATTTTACATTTAGATTATGCCAACCTTGAAACCATTGAGTCGTAAATGGTGCGCTCCCCTACTCTCTTTTCCCTGCACTATTGATGGATTACCAACACGCTCACAACTTTTTGGATCAACTCCAGTTTTTCAAGATCAAGCTCGGACTGGATGCTGTCCGCTCGCTCCTTGAAAAACTTGGTAACCCTCATCAGGATTACCCGGCCATTCACCTGGCCGGAACAAACGGTAAAGGTTCTGTTGGCGCCATTTTATCAAGCCTTTTAAAGGCTAACGGGTATAAGGTTGGTTTTTATTCCTCACCTCATTTGGAAACTGTACGAGAACGGTTCACCGTTAACGGAGAATGGATTTCTAAACAGGATTTTGCTGCCCTTGCCACCACAATTAAAGACACGCTGGAGCAACAGAAAATAACCTATTTTGAATTTACCACGGCACTGGCATTTCTTTATTTTTCAACTCAAAAGGTAAATATTGCCATAATAGAGACAGGACTTGGGGGCAGGCTTGATGCAACGAACATTATCACACCGCTTGTTTCTGTAATCACCTCAATCGGCCTGGATCACCAACTCTATTTGGGAGATACACTTGAGTCCATAGCCAATGAGAAAGCCGGGATTATCAAGGAAACTGTCCCTGTCGTGTCCGGGGTTCTTGATAAAGGCGCACAGACAGTCGTCCACAATAAAACTATTGAAGCTAACTGTGAGCTTTACAGCCTAACCGATAATTTTAAGGTCACTACTGAAGACAACACAATTACATATACAGGCATTGACAACCAAACATACAATCACCTTCCCTATCCCCTTCCAGGTCGCCACCAGGCAATAAATACAGCCATTGCTTTGGCAACCCTTGAGGTGTTGCACAAAAAGCATGCTTTCCAGCTTGCCTTCACCGATGTACCTCATAATTTGTTGCAGGTTTGCTGGCCAGGACGGCTGGAACGCATCCAGGTGTGTCGTGAAGCCGAAACCTTTACCTATCTTTTTGATGGTGCACATAACGAGGCTGGAATACGCACCCTTTCAAACGCTCTCCACGACCTAGGAGTTGGTCAGTTTGTCCTTGTCTGGGGGAGCATGAAAGACAAAACCCTGGCTACACAATGGCAGGCCCTGCTCAAACGGGCAGACAATATCATCTTTACCCAGGCTGAGCCGGAGCGTTCTGCACGTCCAGAGCAGCTCTTTGCTTTGGCAGATCAGGCGGTGCGATACAGGATACGTTGCAGGGAAAATGTTGTGGACGCGCTCAAACTGGCAGAACTGACAGCGCGACACCATATGATAATCTGCGTGGCAGGATCACTCCACCTTGTTGGCAAGGCGCGGTCACTCATCGTTAACACCCAAACCACTTAATACATCTTTAATGGTAGATTATTTTTCTCTAGACGCCATTGATGAAGGGGTCATTAAGGCTGAAAAACATAAGGCACGCAAGCTGAGGAAAACCAGATGGTGGCAGCAAAAAACTGCCTCAGGCTGTTGTCATTATTGCGGAGAAAAGGTTGGCTATTCTGATTTAACCATGGACCATGTCGTTCCGCTGTCCCGTGGCGGCAGAAGCACAAAGGACAACCTTGTGCCCTGCTGTAAATCCTGCAACACGAAAAAAAAATCATCCCTGCCCGTGGAATGGGATGAGTATATGGATCAACTGCAGAAGAAATAGTGTGGCGGCTGGAAAATCAATCTTTGCATGGAACATCTTCGTTTACATCATCATGTAACCAGTGTATATACCCCTTACAAAAATCACCTGATAATAAACAAGGGCGGGTAGCTCAGCTGGATAGAGTGTCGGCCTCCGAAGCCGAAGGTCGCGGGTTCGAATCCCGCCTCGCCCACCAGTAACATTAAGCAGGTACAGTTCTTGAGATATAAAGCTCCTTAGCGATCAGTAAAATCGCTAAGGAGCTTTTGTTTTATAAACCACGCCATTATTTGAGAAGCTGAGCAGAAACGATACTGTTTTCAGCGATGGTTGTGGCCCCTTCTTGTATGGCAATGACCGCATCAGCTTCTGCCATGGAGCGTAGTCTGCTTCTTCTGCTAAACGGATAAAACAACGGTGGGCCACCGTCGCTGTCTGGCTGCAATTCACCAAAAATACATTGCACCCAGTCTGGATGGTCCGTTTGCAGTTTTTGGGTACAGCGCACATTGCAACGATGAAGCGGTGGCGCGGTATCTCCGCCAAGCCGCATGATCCCTGGCAGTGCAAGCTGGAGAAAACCCATCAGGTTTGATGGTGGGCCGCCAGGCAGGATAAAAACCGGTTTACCGTTAAGCAGGGCCAGACCAGTTGCTTTTCCCGGCCCAATCCGTACGCGGTGAAAAATGATTTTCCCACCCATCTGCGAAAGCACCTCAGCAACCAGGTCATGGTCACCTGTCCAGGCACCGCCACTGGTAATTAAGGCATCACAATGAGCTGACAGGGCACCAAAACAATGCTCGATCGCCTCTTTGGTATCCTTGACCACCGAAAGTTCTACATCCAGTCCATATTTACGGCACCAGCCAGCAAGGGTAGTGATATTAGAGGCATACAGTTTCCCTCTGCTCAGCGGTTGGCCAGGAGCTACAACCTCATCACCAGTGGCTATAAGGCCGACCTTGGGGCGCTTGAACACGGTCAGGCTGCTCTGTCCCGCTGCTGCAGCAAGCCCGAGAACACCCGGAGTGATACGACTTCCCTTTGCAGCTATCAGCTCACCCTGGCGCACGTCATAGCCTCGTGGTAATATGTTTCGCCCTGGTTCAGCCATATTCATAACCGTAAGCTGGCCGTTTTCTTCCTGGGTGAACTCCTCTGCAACAACACTGTCCGCCCCTGCGGGAATTTCCGCACCGGTTAATATGCGAACAGCAGTGCCAGGAGTAATGTGGAGCTTGTCTGAGCCCCCGGCATAGAGGGTTCCAGCCAGTTGCAACCTTACCGGGTCTTTCCTGGAAGCTGTTTCGATATCTCGTGCAATTACAGCATAGCCGTCCTTGGTTGAGCCATGAACAGAGGGCGAGTCAACCAGCGCACAGATATCTTGGGCAAGAATACGATCAACGGCTTGCACCAAAGGTAACTCTTCGGCTGGCAGCGGAGTGATAGTCTCGCTGCAGAGTCGGGTTGCTTCCTCAAAGCCGAGTAATGCTGCCTTTTGTCCTGTTTTTTCTGTCTCAACCATCATTGCTCCAGTATTGCTAACCAAGATTGGATTGCTTCAGCGGCAGTTCAACCAGAAATTCTGCACCACGACCTGATGCGGAGGATACTGTAATCATGCCACCGTGGGCGCGTATAATGCCGTAGGATACCGAAAGGCCCAAGCCTGTTCCACTACTTTTGGTGGTAAAAAATGGATTGAATATTTTTTGTTGCACAGCTTCGCTCATTCCTGGTCCAGTGTCTGCCAATGTTACCTGGACCCAGCTGCCATCAAGATGCGCAGCAAGATGCAATGTCCCTTTCCCCTCCATGGCCTGGGAGGCGTTAAGTAAAATATTGGTGAACACCTGCTGTAATCGTTCACGATCCCCTTCAATGGCAGGTAAATTGGGTGCGAAACTTTTGTGCACCGTGATTTCGTTCATCGGGACCTGATGACTGAGCTGCTCAAGGATTTCGTCCAGCAAGTCGGGAAGGTCTACAGGCTGTGGTTGAATTTTCTGTTCCCGGGAAAAATTGAGCAGATTCTCGGTGATTCGGGAAATCCGTTCCACCTGCTTCATAATCTCTGCCGCTTCCTCGCGTTCTTCAGCATCCTCTGCCAGGCTCATCTGCAAAATTTCAACATTCCCCCGGATAATAGCTGCGGGATTATTGATCTCATGGGCGACCCCGGTTGCGAGGGAACCAACTGCTGCCAGTTTTTCCTGACGGAGGAGTTTTTCCTGTGTTTCTATCAGTTGCAAGCTCTTCTCTTCGAGTTGTGAGGTGCGGCGGGCCACCTTTTCTTCAAGCTCACGATTCAACTCCTGCAACTCATAATCACTTTTACGCAGAGCGTTTGTCATGTCGGCAAAGGCCGCAGTAAGATGGCCGACTTCATCCTGACCCGCCACGGGTAAGGCAACATCACGTTGTCCTTGGGCAATTTTTTCTGCAGAACTGGTCAGCGCCTGAATGGGCAGCGATAAATACCGGGCAAACCAACCTGCAAGTAAGCTCCCCAAAATACAGCCTAAAACCGTCAAACCCAAGAGCGTGAAAAAGGCGCGTTGTTTTAACACAACAAAGGGTTTTTCCAGCATCCCCACATAGAGTGCACCAATGGGGTCACCCTGAAAATTAGTGATCGGTTCATAAGCGGTCAGGTACCAATCATTGACCACCAATGCCCGGTCAACCCATATTTTTCCCAGCTTAAAGACTGTCTCAGCCACCTGAGGTGAAATAGAGGTACCCAGTGCCCGCTCACCATTTGCCAGGCGTACTGTGGTTGCCACCCGCAGATCCCCTAAAAAAATAGTGGCACTGCCGACCGTCGTTCCTCCAAACTCATCCTGGTCATAAAGCAGCGCGCTGATCCGGTCGACGAGGTTGAGATTATTATTCAGCATTATCCCCCCATAAAGACACCCGATATGTTCATTGGCATCATTATAGAGCGGAACAGATTCAAGGAGAAACATTCCCCGTCGTTCAAGGGGGTGTTTGCCTCCAGTGGCAGGAAAAATTGCAGCGCGTTCAGCAAGCTGCAGGGATTCCTGTTTCAACTGCTTTTCGCTCAGCAGCACAGCACCATGAAAAGAGTCTGCCGGGAGCGTAGAAACTGCAGCAGGATTTTCCGGATCAGCGCCCTCCCAGTCACAAGGCTTGGGCAACAATTCTCCCTGCGTGTCTGTTATATTAAGGATATCGATCTTTTTCTGCTTCCTGGTTTGCTCCAGCAACTGGTGCAATTGCTCTTTCTCTCCTGCCTGCAAGGCATCAGTAAAAGATAACGAGCCGGCTGTTAAACGAACAACCTCATGCAGGCGAAGCTGTTCCTGATTGAGAACAACACGGGCAGCTTTCAGATCATTTTGAATTTGCTTCTGGGCATGTTCAACAATAAAAGCGTTAATAAGGAAAGAGGCAGCAAGGGCAACCAGGAGGACGATCAAAACCAAGGGTAACACTGCGGCAACAATCAGTTTGCCACGGATGGAACGAAAACCTGAAAATAAAGGAATATTCATCAGTCGAGTAATTGCTCTTGGTTAAGATTAAACCCTTTAATCTTCCGATCCAGGGTCCTGCGAGTCACTCCCAGCAACTCAGCTGCCTGACTTTTATTCCAGTTGGTTTCCTGCAACGCACGAGTAACCTGGAGCTGTTCGATTTCCCGCAGGTTAAACGGCATGTCCGGGTTTGTTTCGTTTTGTGGCTCCTTCTGATCTGCAAATGGCAGATGGGCCAGCTTGATCATACCGCCTCGTGCCAGAATAGAACATCGCTCCATGACATTTTCCAGCTCTCGTACATTTCCAGGCCATTGGTATTTTTTTAACGCGTTCAGCGCTTTTTCATCAATCCCCTCCACACTGCGACGTGTCTTGCGGGCAATTTTATCGAGAAAATACTCTGCCAGGGGCGAAATATCCTCCTCCCGCTCCCGGAGCGGGGGCAGGGTAACAGAGATGACATTAAGACGATAATACAAGTCTTCACGGTAGGTGCCTTTAAGTACAGCCTGCTGTAAATCCTTGTTGGTAGCTGCAACAAAGCGCACATCAACCCTTTTGACCTTGGTCGCTCCAACCGGGATAAACTCGCCTTCCTGAAATACACGCAACAGTTTAGCCTGAATCAACGGACTCAGTTCGCCGACCTCATCTAAAAACAGCGTACCCTGGTGCGCTTCTTCAAGCAGCCCCTTCTGGGTCTGGACAGCGCCGGTAAAAGCTCCTTTCACATGACCAAACAGCTGGCTTTCCAAAAGCGTTTCCGACAGAGCGGCACAGTTCAGTGCCAGAAAACGATTGTTTTTCCGCGGGCTGGCATAATGGATAGCTCCGGCGACCAGTTCCTTACCGGTACCGCTTTCACCAAGTATTAAAATAGGTAAATCACTGTCAGCCACATCCAGCGCCAGCTCATAGGCCTGACAAAAAGTATCGCTTTTGAAAACAGGCTCAGCCGGAACTTTTTGCTCCTGAAGCTCTTTTTTCAGCGAGCTGTTCTCCTCAAGAAGGCGGCACTGATCAAGGGTATGCTTGACCACCGCAGATAGTTTTTCTTTGGGAAAGGGCTTGGTCAAATAATCATAGGCTCCGATCTTCATGGCTTCAACAGCGGACTCAATGGAACCATGACCGGTCATCATAATCACCGGCAGTTGAGGATGCCTGAGCTGAAGTTGCTTAAGCACCTCAATACCATCCATCTGGGGCATCTTGATATCAAGCAGGAGCAGAGCGACGTCTCCTTCATCTTCCAACTGTTTCAGCAAATGCAGCGGGTTTTCAAAGCATTCGGTCTGGTACCCCCAGTTCCTGAGCATTTTACTCAGGTAGCGCAGCATCCCCTCTTCGTCGTCACAGATGAAAATCTTGGTGGTCATAATTTTTTTTCTAAGCAATTTCCGCTCCACAGGCCAGCAATCAACAGGTAAAAATGACGATATCGTATCAGGTAAAAGATATGACAATAATAGCAGACATCTGGAGTACTGCTCTTATCAATTATCGCCTCCAGCAATCCGCTCTTGCAACTCCTTTTATCCAGTTAAACCAATCCAGGTGGATCATTTTGTCTCAGTCGAGACAGGATGATACAACAACGTGCGTCTGCCCAATTAAACTCTACCGCAAAGTTTCATTATTGAGAACCAATATTATTATGTTATTTCGATCAGTTCACCCCTTTCAGACAAAAAACTGTACATGCTGGTACGGCATCTGCTTAGTTCCACCAATTTACTTAAAGTAAGACCTTTATTTGCTAACCATTCCACAAAAGGGAGGCACGAGTGGGAATCTCAAGGCGTAATTTTCTCAAAGGAAGTGGACTTGCGGTTGGTGCGGCAGCACTATCGACCAAACCGGCCAAGGCCAGTATTGACTCACCAGAGTTACGTATTAAAGGGCTGGAGACCAGTACTACTGTCTGCCCTTACTGTGCAGTCGGCTGCGGGATGATCGTCAGCAGAAAGAATGGCAAGATCGTCAACATCGAAGGTGATCCTGAGCATCCAATCAACCGTGGCTCACTCTGTTCCAAGGGTGGTGCCCTGTTTCAGGTAGCCAATAACGAGCGCCGCCTGACCAAGGTACAGTACCGTGCACCAGGCAGCGACAAGTGGGAAGAAAAATCCTGGGACTGGGCAATGCAGCGCATCGCGCAGCTCATGAAGGATACCCGCGACCGTAATTTTGTCAAAGAAGAAACCATTGACGGCAAGACCTACACGGTTAACCGCAACGACGGCATGGCAATGCTTGGTGCGGCAGCCCTGGATAATGAAGAATGTTACCTGCTCGGCAAGTTTGCCCGAGCCATGGGGGTTGGTTACCTGGAACACCAGGCCAGGATCTGACACAGCGCTACTGTCGCCGGTCTGGCGGCTTCTTTCGGTCGTGGTGCAATGACCAACCACTGGAATGATATCCAGCATGCTGACGTCATTGTTTGTATTGGTTCCAACCCTGCTGAGAACCACCCCATTTCATTTAAATACGTTGAAAAGGCAATAGATAATGGCGCCAAGCTCATTTCTATTGACCCCCGCTACACCCGTACCTCGTCAAAGGCAGATTTGTATGCGCAGCTTCGTCCTGGTACAGACATCGCTTTTATTGGCGGCCTGATCAACTACCTGCTCCAGAAAGATCTTATTCAAAAAAAGTATGTTGTTGACTACACCAATGCTGCTTTTCTGATAAACGAAGATTTCGCTTTTGATGATGGCCTTTTCTCTGGCTACGATGCAGAGAACTTTCGTTATGACAAGGACACCTGGGCTTACCAGATGGACGAAAACGGGATGCCAAAACGTGATGACACGCTCCAGCATCCGCAATGTGTCTACCAGTTATTGAAAAAGCATTACGCTCGCTACACACCTGACAAGGTTTGTGAGATAACGGGTACGGCAATTCAGGATTACATGGAAGTAGCCCGTGCATTTGCGTCCACCCATGTGCCAGACAAGGTGGCGACCATCATGTATGCCATGGGAACCACCCAGCACACCCACGGAACGCAGAACGTACGTTCCTACGCCATGCTCCAGCTCCTGCTAGGGAACATCGGAATGGCTGGCGGCGGAATTAACGCACTACGTGGTGAATCCAATGTACAGGGCTCCACCGACTATGCCATCCTTTACCACATCCTGCCGGGATACCTGAAAGTCCCGACCTATGATAACACTGATCTGGCAGCGTACAATGCCAAGTGGACCCCGAAAACCGCTGATAAGCAAAGCGCCAACTGGTGGTCCAACACCCCTAAGTATATGACCAGCCTGCTCAAGGCCTACTGGGGTGAAGCCGCCACCAAGGAAAATGACTTCTGTTTTAATTATCTTCCCAAACGCAGCGGGAACTACTCCTACATCAGGCTTATGGAGCGACTCCAGAACGGCGGTTTTGAAGGCATGGTCTTCATGGGTACCAACCCCATCGTTGGTGGTCCTGATGTAACCTCTATTGCTGCCGGTATGGATAGCCTCAAATGGCTGGTTGCGGTTGACCTGTGGGAGACGGAAAGTTCCGTATTCTGGAAGCGACCAGGGGTGAACCCAAAGGATATTGATACCGAAGTATTCCTGCTCCCTGCTGCGTCTTCCGTTGAAAAGGAAGGTTCTGTTTCCAACTCAGGCCGCTGGGCTCAGTGGCGCTACAAGGCTGTTAATCCTCCAGGACACGCTGAAAGCGATGCCTACATCATCCATCACTGGATTAAGCGTCTCAAGGATCTGTATCAAAAAGATGGTGTTTTCCCGGATCCAATCGTTGACCTTTCCTGGGAGTATGGTGATGGTCACGAGCCGGATATCGACCTGGTTGCCCGTGAGATTAATGGCCGTTTTACCCGCGATGTAACCATCAAGGGCAGGTCGTTTAAAAAAGGCCAACAGGTGCCAAGTTTTAACTATCTCCAGGACGACGGGTCAACATCCAGTGGTAACTGGCTCTACTCGAACTCCTATACAGAGGAAGAAGGGAACAAGCTGAAGCGCCGTGGAAAGGAAGACCCCACCGGGATGGAATTCTATCATAACTGGGCCTGGTGCTGGCCGGTTAACCGCAGGGTGCTTTACAACCGCGCTTCTGTTGACCGTAACGGCAAGCCCTGGAATCCTAAAAAACCGATTATCAGCTGGAACAAAGCCAAACGTAAATGGGAAGGCGATGTACCAGATGGCGGTTGGGTACCCATGAGTGAAGACGGAACCAAGTCGCCGTTCATCATGATCCCTGAAGGGTATGGCCGCCTGTTTGCCGCAGGACTGGCTGATGGCCCCTTTCCAGAGCATTACGAGCCTGTGGAAAGCCCTGTGGCCAACTTCATGACCTCGCAACAGTGTAACCCGGCAATCACTGTACCAGGGAAGATTGATAACAGCGGTAAATACCCTTACGTAGGGACAACCTACCGCGTTTCTGAGCACTGGCAGGCCGGTGCAATGACCCGCAACCTGCCGTGGCTGGTTGAGCTGGTCCCGGACATGTTTATCGAGATCAGTGAAGATCTTGCCAGGACAAAAGGATTGCAAAACGGTGATATGGTTACCATCAGAACTGAGCGTGGGAAAATTGAAGCGCGGGCCCTTGTCACCAGACGAATAAAGCCGCTTCGTATTCATGGAAAAATGGTTGAGCAGGTGGGGATGCCCTGGCACTTTGGCTTCAACGGTCTGGCAACTGGCGGAACAGCCAATGTCCTGACCACTGCGGTCGGCTGTGCAAACACCACCATTCCTGAATTTAAAGCCTTCCTCTGTGATATTGATAAAGGAGGTATCAAATCATGAGTTCAGCACATAACATCTACGATCAAAATGCCTTTCTTATTGACCTGACCAAATGCACTGGCTGCCGAGGTTGTCAGGTTGCCTGTAAACAGTGGAACCAGCTGGAAGCAGAAGAAACCGAATTTTTCACCGGTGAAGGATACCAGAATCCCCCGGCAATGTCCGAATACACCTTTACCCGGATCAAGTTTCGTGATTACCAGAAAAACGGTATGAACGAATTTGCGTTCTACAAAGAGATGTGCATGCATTGCGATGACCCAGCGTGTGCCTCTGTTTGCCCGGTTGGTGCGTTTGAAAAAACCGATGAAGGCCCGGTTATCTACAAGTCGGATCGATGCATCGGCTGTCGTTTCTGCATGATTGCCTGCCCCTTTGGCATACCCAAATACGAGTGGAGCAAAGGCTTACCGCTGGTCAGGAAGTGCACCGGTTGCTACTCCAGGGTCATTGAAGGGTTGCAGCCTGCGTGTGCGACGGCGTGCCCCACTGCCATCACCTATGGCCCCCGCGATGAGATGGTCGCAATAGCAGAAGAACGGCTGCGCAAGTACCCCGAAAAGTACATCCAGAAGGTGTACGGGTTACACGAAGCAGGCGGTACCTCAGTGATGTACCTCACCGACCTTCCTTTTGAAGAGCTTGGTTTTAAAGAGGTTACCCAGCGTGCGCTTCCTGAATACACCTGGCAGGCGCTGCGTTTTGTTCCTGCGTCCTTTTTGGCTGTTGGTGGTGCGTTATCTGCGCTGTCATGGATAACCCATCGCCGTGATCGTTTAATGAAAGAAAAAGAAAACAGTGAGCAGGTCGAGACGGTCTCCCAGGAAACCCCTGCCGAAGAAAAGGGGGAATAACCATGACCAGAACACAACGCGTTATAAAAGAAGTCAAAGGATACCACTGGTTCATTAAGCTCCAGATTATCCTGGTTGCCTTGGGCGCAGCAGCTGCCTTGGTCCGTTTTATCTTTGGTCTGGGTGTTACCACAAATTTAAACGATACATATCCGTGGGGGCTGTGGGTCTCTTTTGACGTTGTTACTGCGGTACCACTGGCAGCAGGGGCCTTCACTCTGGGTGCCATTGTACACTGCTTTAATATAAAAAGCCTCGAATCCCTGGTTCGTCCGGCCATTGTAACCGGATTTCTCGGTTACTCGCTGGTCTGCGTGGGGTTGCTGCTTGATCTTGGTCAACCGCATAGAGGATGGCATGTACTGCGTTACTGGAATCTCCACTCACCGATGTTTGAAGTTTCCATGTGCGTTATGGCCTACACCACAGTGCTTTTCCTTGAATTCCTTTCCCCGGTTGCCGAGAAGTTCGGCTGGAACGTTCCTCTGCGTATTTTACGCTGGCTGGAAATGCCGCTGGTCATCCTTGCGGCAGCGATCTCTACCCTGCATCAGTCTTCGCTGGGGACCTTTTTCCTGATCGCTGTGGATAAGCTCCACAACCTCTGGTACACCCCCATGCTGCCCTTGCTGTTCTGGGTTAGTGCTATCTGTACCGGCATGTGTATTATCATTATTGAGGCAACCGCAGTGCATAGATGGATGGGACAGCCTAATAAAGGTGCCCTGTTGCGAACCCTGACCAAGATCCTGCCCTGGGCCCTTGCCCTGTATATTGGTCTGCGTGTTTTCAGCCTGGTCTTTTATACAGAAAGACCCCTGTTTGACAACCCCATCCTGACCATCCTGTTCATTGTTGAACTTGGTGGAGGTTTTGTCCTGCCCTTTTTCATGTTTGCTTCAAAAGAGATCCAGGACAGTGATCAGCTCCGTTTGATAGCAGCCCACCATGTTGTTTTTGGCTTGATCCTTAACCGCTTTAACGTCTCCATGTTCGGTATGATGGACGGGAGCAACATTTACTATCCATCCATCATTGAGACACTGGTAACCATCGGTATTATCACAGCACATATTCTGTTTTTTGTGTTGATTGCAAAGTACTTCCCTATATTTGAGCATCACCCTGAAACCCTTGACTGGTCAATACCGGATAAATTTGGGAAAATTGAGGATGACAATCCAACGAAAGGCAATTCTCAACCACCCAAAACCGAGGCTGTTGCCAGTACCAGCTAACACCCCTGCCGTCGTCACATGATCTCCTCTTCTCCTTACCAACCATGTGACGACGGTTTTTTCTGGTGGATGAACATGGATAATAACAAAGCACATCACATAGTACGCATCAAAAACGGGCGCAGTGAACACCTAAGACGCAACACCGTTACGGAATATCCCATGCGGTTACGGGTTAACGGTAACGAGCTGGCAACCCTGGTCTGTTCGCCGCATCAGCTGCACTATCTGCTGGTTGGTTTTTTTCGACTCCAGGGGTTTATCACCTCACTTGACGATGTATTAGCCCTTGATATCTGCGAGAAACATGGCATAGCAGATGTTCACATTAACGACGAACTTCCTGAGCGCCTGCAGCCGACCCTGACCTCCGGTTGCGGGACAGGCATTGCCTATAACCTGCCCACCAGACTGCTTAATGAAAGTAAGCAGCGACCACGCCATTATGACACCAGAGGGCTGCTACAGCTCATGAAAGAGCTCAATGACCTGACCGAGAAATACCGCAATCATGGAGGTATTCACTCTGCGGCCATTGGCGATATTGAAGGAACATTGCTGCTCCATGCTGAGGACATTGGCCGCCATAACACCTTTGATCGGGTTGCCGGTGAGGCCATGTACAAGGGCCTTGACCTGCAGGACAAGATGCTGGTCACATCAGGACGCGTTTCCACAGAGATGGTAGCCAAAGCAGCCAGGCTTGGTGTTGGCCTGATTGGTTCACGCACCTCGCCAACAGACAAGGCCGTTGCCCTGTGCGAACAGGCAGGTATCACCCTGGTTGGATATATACGCGGTAAAAATATGGATATTTATACCCACCCGGAACAACTTTGCATTAACACCGCTGGTGACCGTATCCATGATGTAACCGGGGTTATCCTTGCTGGCGGTGAAAGCCGCCGCATGGGGAGTAACAAATCACTGCTGCCGCTTGCCGGAGCACGTTTCATAGACCATGTATATCGTCGGATGGCAGAGCTGTTTAACGAGGTCATCATTGTTACAAACACACCTGATCTGTACAAGGAAATTCCCTGTCGTAAGGTTCCTGACATATATTACGCTCAAGGCGCTCTAGCTGGAGTGCACTCTGGTCTGGCCCATGCAAGATGTGAGAAAATCTTTGTGGTGGCCTGCGACATGCCGTTCATCTCTGCCAAGGTGGTTAAGGAAATCTGTAACCACGCTGACCAGGGCGATCTAGTTGTTCCATACTCCAGCAATGGGCATGAACCATTGCATGCCCTGTACTGTAAGAGCTGTTTACCGGCAATGGAGGAGGTGCTTGATGCCGGACTGAAACGGATCATCGCCTTCTTTGATAAAGTACATCAGGTTGAGCTGCCTGCTGCCACTATTCGTCAGCATGATCCAGAAGAAAAGAGTTTTCAAAACATCAACACGCCAGAGGATTATTTCAGGCTGCGGGGGACGCTTGTCGAAAATGAAGAACCACAGCTGATGAGAGCGCAAAATTGATGTAACACACCGATACATACAGCATGTTTTTGAACGCATGTTGCTTAACAACAGGGCTTTTTTTCATGGAAAGTCCTGTTGTTATGTTTTCCTGGATGCGGTAAGATTCTCTATCTGCTTTATTTTTACGCGGTTTGCAGTTTGTGGTAAACGAATATGGCTGCAATCCTGATTTGTGGTATCGGATTACCAGATACCACAAACCGCATTTTCAAACTGCATTACCATGACATCTACTGATCAGAGCACACTCCCATGTCCAGTAATCCGTTGGTTGTAGAGTTCCCCCTTGGGTGGAAGATAAAATGAACCATCCCCAGCACCCTCCTGTACTTTCTTTTGTGGCGCGTCCAGGTGTGGGGAAAACCACTCTGGTTACCAAGCTGATAGCCGAACTCAAACGCCGGGGATATAACGTAGGTGCAATCAAGCACGGACATCCCGACTTCCAGATTGACCACCCTGGTAAAGACAGCTACCGCTTCAGTGAGGCCGGGGCTGATAACGTTCTTATTGCCTCAGGCAGTAAAGTGGCACTCATCAAGCAGTACCCACAGGTCCCTCCCTTAGAGGAGTTGCTAGGAAGCTATTTCCCTGATATCGACATCATTCTGGTTGAAGGTTTCAAGCGAACAGGCTTGCCTAAAATTGAGATCCATCGCAGTGCAAAGGGAAGTGAACTCTTCTGCCGTGGCGAAAACCATGATCCACACCTGCTTGCCGTTGCCACTGATGCTGAACTCCAGGTAGATGTACCCCAGCTGGATTTGAATCAACCAAAACAGATCGTCGATTTTCTCATTCAAACCTTAAAAATATCATAGCTCTATTGGATTTTTTTATGAAGATATCCAATAAAAACGCCGGACAGGCAAAGCCATGTCCGGCGGGTTAAAATGGTTGTGGTATGAAGGCATTAGGGATTCACTTTGCCCCGTGCCAACCTTACATTCTCATCAGGTTGTGCAACACCTTGTATTCGTTTTCAGGAAATTCATCTTCAAGCCATTGTTTTCTGTACTGCTGAGGCCCCATATTCTTGAAAATATCTGTGAGGATTGCAAGAACCTCCAAGCAGAACGTTGCAACTGTTGTTTTTCCTGTTAACACAACCTTATAATCATCAGCAGATATTTTTCCCCAGCTTGCCCATTGTTCGTGCCATCGTACTTCAAACTCAAGAAAGTCCTCTTCATCTGGAACAAGGTGCAGAACATGCTCTTCGGTTTCATCCATAAAAGCAATGGAAGTCTCAAGTGTCGCTTTATTGAGTTGGATTGCAGATTCAGTAAGATCCAGCAAAGGATTGCTGAAATTTAAAGCAGGGATAACTTTTTCCACCCCATCATAAATAAAAAGTAAACGGGCAGTACCTGGAGCGGTGAGTTCATACTTGAACTCAAACGCTGGCAGGCTGGCCATTTCTTGCTCTTTTTTTTCCCTGGCCCATTCTACGTCAATCACCCTATCCTCGGAACAGTAATCAGAGTTACTTTCCATCCCGGTGTGGCCGGCCCATGCATCCTCAGCCCAATCTTTTTCCTGTACATTATTCATCTTGTTATCCCTTAGTTGCTTAGCATTACCAGCTGAAGAGCTCATCCAGCACATCCAGCACAAATAGAAACGGGTTTCGGGAGCTTTGGATGCGGAGAGTAACAAAAAAAAGGACTTACGGAACGGGCCGTAAGTCCTTGATACTACTGGTCGGAACGGGGAGATTTGAACTCCCGACCCCCTGAACCCCATTCAGGTGCGCTACCAGGCTGCGCTACGTTCCGAAATAGTGAAGTGCCATTTATAGCATTAACAAAAGGGCAGTGTCAATTAATAGTTACCCCTTACTCTACAAGCCCTGTTCTATTAAGCTGGTTTAAAATAGAATGCAGTTCCTTTTTAATATAGCCCAGCTTTTGTTTTTCGTTGTATCCCTTGTGAGATACGGTAAGTCTCTGTTGCTGAAGAGGTGTTGTACTTGATTTGCTTCTTAAAATTTTACGCGCACCTGAAATCGTGTACCCTTCGTGGTGGAGCAACTGCTTTATTTTAAGAAGATTTTTAACATCCTGCTGTCTGTAGAGACGCTGTTTGGATTTCCCCCTGAATGGCTTAATAAGCTTAAATTCTTTTTCCCAATAACGCAACACATGGGTATCAACACCAACAATAGTGCTGACCTCGCCTATGCGGAAATACTTTTTTTCAGGTATTGATTGGGGGAGATATGTGTTCTCTGTCACGAGTAATTCCGTTTACATCCCTTTAAATGACAACGATTTATTCATAAAAAACCGTTTTGTCCAGACTGCCCAGGTAGTACCTCCTCTTAAAGCTGATTAAATCTTTTCTAACTATACAATAGGGTGGCTAATTGTTCAACCGCTCACGTAGCCTCTTGCTCGGGCGAAAAGAAACCATTTGACGTTTGGTAATGGTCATTGATTCCCCGGTACGAGGGTTTCTGCCTCTGCGAGGTGCTTTATCCCGTACAGCAAGAGTACCAAACTGCACAAGCTTGATTGATTCACCATTTACCATGGTATTTTTCATGGTGGAAAAAATGGTATCAACAATTTCTGCTGCGTTTCGTTGTGAAACACCGAGTTTTTCGTTTACAGAAATTGCAAGTTCCTTACGAGTAACGTTTTTCTTTTTCATGCTTCTGATCCTTCTCGGTAACGCGCGTTAAATTGATGCATTAATGCATTAACTATTTTCTTGTGAACAGTGTCCACAGACTTGTCTTCTAAGGTTTTAGTTGCAGAGCGATAAGTAACGGATAAGGCAACACTCTTCAACCCTTCCGCAATTGGCTTGCCACGATATACATCAAACAGTTCTGCAGATTCAACAAGTTTTTGCTGAAGAGCATTGATAGCAGAAATGAGTTCACCAGCAGCAATATGTTCAGGTACCAGCAATGCTATATCGCGCTTAACAGCTGGAAATTTTGGTAACGATGTAAACTGTTTTGCCTTTATGGGTAATTGATTAAGAGCATCCAAATCAATTTCAGCAAAATAGACAGCCTGTTTGATGCTAAATCCATCAAGAACAGCTGGTTTTACCTGCCCTACCCTGCCGACCACTGTGTCGTCATCACAAATATCAACTGAGCAGCTGTTTTCACAGTAAGGTTGCACTGTTTCTTTGGTGGAGGGTACAAAAGTAAGCGCACCATTTTTTCCGGTATAACGAAGTGCGTTGATACTGTTTTCCACAGCTCCACGGATATCAAAAAAATCACTCTTGTCTTCGGAAAAATAGAGCGATTCACTCTCAGGGTAACGATTACCAGAAAGGACAACACACAGTTGCTGTTTTTCCGTAGGGAGTTTACTGTTTGTATCGCTTGCAATAAAAACTTTACCAATCTCAAACAGCCTGATGTCTGGTTGTTGAAAGTTGATGTTGCGCCGGATATTTTCAAGCAAGCCTGGCAGCAACGTACTCCGCATCATAGACTGATCTTCTGTGAGCGGATTGAGCAGTGGTGTAGTATTTCTGCGTATATCGCCCTCGTCAATAAGAAGCATATCCAGATGTTTTGGTGTAACAAAACTATAATTGATCGCTTCGTAAAAGCCTTGAGAGGTCAATATGTTGAACAAGGCTGCCCGTTGCGCACGGAAACTATCTCGTTTGGGGTATTCCATGGTGATAACAGGCTGGGTAGTCGGTATTTCATTATACCCAACCAGACGAGCAATTTCTTCAATCAGATCTACTTCGCGCTCAATATCAATCCGGAAACTCGGCACTGTAACCTGCAAGGTTTCAGAATCATCCACTGACACATCAAAGTCAATGGACTGAAGATGTGCTGCCATCTGCTCCGTAGTAATATCCACACCTAACAGAGAGCGTACTTTTTCAGGACGCAGTACAAGCTTGCTTAATGGTTTTTTCCCTGGATAGGCATCAATTCCCGTATCTTCAGCCTGACCACCACAATATTTTTCCATCAGCGTAATGGCTCGTTCCATTGCCTTGTCTGCAAGATCCGGATCAACGCCACGCTCAAACCGGTAAGACGCCTCAGAAGGGATATTCAATCGTCTTGCGGTACGGCGAATGGAAACAGGGTCAAAACAGGCAGATTCAAGAAGAATATTTTTGGTGACCTCAGTTACCTCAGAATCAAGTCCGCCCATAACACCTGCAACCGCAACCGGACCTTCACCGTCACATATCATCAACATGTCAGGTTCGAGATTTCTGGTCTGGTTATCCAGAGTAACAAATTGGGATTCATCTTCAGCAGGACGACGAACGATGATTTGCTTTCCACGCAAGGTGTCAAAATCAAAGGCATGTAAAGGCTGGCCCAATTCAAGCATTACGTAGTTGGTAATATCAACGATGTTGTTAATTGGCCGCATACCAACAGCAGTAAGCTGTTGCTGGATCCATAAAGGGGATGGCCCAATGGTTACATTTTTGATTTTTCGTGCTGTATAGCGCGGGCAAAGATCAGGATCATCAATTGAAACAGTATAATCTACTCCTTCTCCTGTGAGGGGGGAAACCCGTGTTACCTGAGGCTGTATTTGCTGACCAGTAAAGCCTGCCACCTCCCGAGCTATTCCCATAACACTGGCGCAGTCTGGGCGGTTGGGAGTCAAGTCTACTTCGATGACGGTGTCACGTAAATTCAGGGCGGTGGCAAGTGGTTTACCTATGGGGAGCGAAGCATCAAGCTCCATAATTCCTGTGTGCTCTTCACTTAAACCAAGTTCGCGTGCTGAGCAGAGCATGCCAAGGGAAACCTGCCCACGAACCTTTGCCTTTTTAATCTTGGTCCCATCAGGTAACTTAACTCCTGGTTGGGCCAAAGCTGTTATCATTCCCGCTGTAACATTGGGTGCACCACAAACTACCTCAATAAGATCGCCTCCACCAGTATCAACCTTGCAAAGGGTGAGCTTGTCTGCATTAGGGTGCTTTTCGGTCTCGATCACTTTGCAGGTGATAATGGCATCGAGTTCAGTAAATATCTCCTCAACAGAATCAACCTCAAGCCCTAACATGGTAAGTTTATCAGCGAGTTGCGCGGCATCTATTGTTTTAAGGTCAACAAAATTACTGAGCCAGCTGAGCGTGAATTTCATGGGCAGTGTCCTGGTACTAAACTCTTAGAAAAAAGATGGGGCAGAAAAAAATCCATCAAATAATGCACTATTGACGACAACAGAGGTCAGGCACACAACCTAACCTCTGTGCTGAACTATCTGTTAAAACTGGGAGAGAAATCTGAGATCGTTTTCGTAGTATAGGCGAATATCGTCAATGCCGTATTTCAACATTGCAATTCGTTCCACACCTAAGCCAAAGGCAAAGCCTGAGAAAACATCGGGGTCATAACCAACCATCTTCATTACTTCCGGATCAATCATCCCTGAGCCAAGGATTTCCAGCCAGCCTGTACGTTTACAAACCCTGCAACCGCTTCCCTCACAAATAACACAGGCAATATCTACCTCAGCGCTGGGTTCGGTAAAGGGGAAAAAGCTGGGACGAAAACGTAAAGCCAGTTCCTTTTCAAACATATGGTGCGTGAAGCTGGTCAGCACACCTTTTAAATCTGCAAAGGATACATCCTTGTCTACAAGAAATCCTTCAACCTGATGAAACATCGGGGTGTGAGTAATATCAGAGTCACACCTGTACACTTTGCCTGGGGAAATATAGCGCAGTGGTGGTTCCTGATTTTCCATAATGCGCGCCTGCATAGGTGAGGTATGGGTACGCAACAAAATGGATTCCGAGACATAAAAGGTATCATGCATGTCTCGGGCTGGATGATGGGGTGGAATGTTCAGGGCTTCAAAATTGTAATAATCCGTTTCAACATCTGGCCCTTCAGCCACCGCAAACCCAAGTCCCTCAAAGATGGAACAAATCTCCTCCATGACCTGGGTGACCGGGTGGAGCTTACCAAAAGGAAGATACCTGCCCGGCAGGCTGACATCTATATCACCGGCATCTATGGAAGGCTGGGAAGAAAGCGACTCTTTTGCCTGTTCAAAAAGCGCCTCTATTTCCTTTTTTACCGTATTGGCAAGTGCACCGACTTTAGGTCGGTCTTCCTTGGCGACCTCACTGAGGTTGCGCATAATACCGGTTATTAAGCCACCCTTTCGACCCAGATATTTAACCCGGAAGGGTTCCAGATCCTTGAGATGCTCGATTTTTGTCAGTTCATTGGTGGCAGCTTCCTTCAGCCGCTGCAGCTCATTTTCCATGGTCTATGCTGCGTTTCCCTGTCCTGCTGCTTTAACAACAGCAGAAAATGCATTTGGATCAACAATAGCAAGGTTTGAGAGCACCTTTCTATCAAGCTCCACATTATTCTTGTGCAGTCCGTTGATCAGCTTGGAATAATTTGTGCCATTGGATTTAGCAGCAGCACTGATACGGGTAATCCACAGTTTGCGGAATTCTCTTTTTTTGGTACGGCGATCCCTGTAAGCATAGCATAATGCGCGATCTACAGCTTCGGTCGCGGTACGAAAAAGACGACTTCTCCCGCCACGATACCCTTTTGCCAAACTTAATACTTTATTGCGTCTGCGGCGTGCTTTAAAACCGCGTGTAACACGAGCCATAATATACTCCAGTAAACTTTCTAGTAATTCTTAAAATATGAGCGAAACAACCTAGATATAAGGCAGCATACGCTTTACAGCTTTAGTGTCAGCCTCAGCAATAAGTCCGGACTGACGCAGGTTACGTTTACGTTTAGTTGATTTCTTGGTTAAAATATGAGACGTAAACGCCTTGTTTCTTCGTATTTTTCCAGAACCTGTTGAGCGGAAACGCTTGGCCGCACCTCTGTTGGTTTTCATTTTAGGCATAATCTATTCTCCCTCTCTTTCTGCCTGCACTGTTTATAATGTGCTATTCTTAATATGCTCTTTTATACTGTTCTACGACGCCTTGGGACCGACAAACATAACGAGTTGACGTCCTTCCATCTTTGGTTCTTGCAGGATAACACAATCCTCACGTAGGCTTTCAGCAATTTTATTGAGCGCTTCGAGCCCAATAGATTGTGCATATACGATTTCTCTGCCACGAAATCGCATGGTGACCTTCACCTTGTTCTTCTGACCAAGAAACTGTTTAATCTTGCGGATTTTAAAATTCAGGTCATGTTCTTCGGTCTTTGGTCTGAATTTTATTTCTTTAGTTTCAATGATGGTCTGCTTTTTCTTCGCTTCCTGCTGTTTTTTCTTCAGTTCATAGCGATACTTATCATAGTTCATTACTCGGCAAACAGGTGGGTCAGCCTTATCTGCAACCACTACCAGGTCAAGCCCTTGATCATACGCTATATTAATAGCCTCGCTAGAACTTACTACTCCACGTTGAGAACCATCAGCATCTATTAAGCGAACCTGAGGAAATGCAATATCCTCATTGATTTTAGCCTTAACTTCTTGCTGTTGTGGAAGTTTTCTACCTCGCTTCTTAATGTTCGTTCCTCCAGTTTATCTACTGTTTAGGTGAAAAGCCCTTAGCCTTTCGCCTCTTCACACTCTTTTTGAACCCACTCTACAAACTGTTCAGGCAGCATTGGCGGCAGGTTCTTACCATCACGCATGCGTACCGTTATCGTGCCGTCTTCTTTTTCGCGCTCTCCTACGATAAGCATGTAGGAGATTTTTCTCATCTGCGCTTCACGGATCTTGTAGTTCAGCTTTTCGTTTCGCAGATCTTTGCTTATCCTGATTCCGGCTTGTCTCAGTTGATTAAATACTTTCTCACAGTATTCAGACTGATCATCAGTAATGTTCATGATCCGTGCTTGCTCTGGAGCCATCCACAGCGGGAATGCGCCGGCATAGTGCTCAATGAGTACGCCGATAAAACGCTCAAGTGAACCCATGAGAGCCCGGTGGATCATAATGGGTTGGTGTTCAGCTCCATCTTCACCAGTGTAGGACATGGTGAAACGTTCAGGAAGGTTAAAGTCTACCTGAATGGTGGAGCATTGCCAGGAGCGTCCAATTTGGTCTTTAATCTTAATATCAATCTTTGGACCGTAGAACACACCTTCTCCGGGGTCAATCTCGTAATGAAGCCCTTTCTTGTCAAGCGCCTGCTTTAAAGCGTTGGTGGAGAGCTCCCAGTGTTCATCAGAACCAACGTATTTCTCGGGCCGTGTTGAGAGATATACATCGTAGTCATCAAAACCAAAGGTTCTCAGAATCAGCAGATTGAGGTCAATAATATTAAAAATCTCATCTTCAAGCTGGTCTGGCCTACAGAAGATATGGGCGTCATCCTGGGTGAACCCACGCACTCGCATTAATCCATGCAGGGCACCGGTGCGCTCATATCGGTACACGGTACCAAGCTCACACCATCTTATGGGAAACTCACGATAGCTGTGCTTATTTGAGTTATACACCCCAATATGGAATGGACAGTTCATAGGTTTGAGCTGGTACATCACATCATCAATTTCCATGGCTGAGTACATGTTCTCGCCATAAAAATCAAGGTGCCCGGAAGTTTTCCATAAATCCTGACGGGCAATATGTGGTGTGTAGAGCAGCTCGTAACCGTGTTTATAATGCTCCTCTTTCCAGTAATCCTCAATCAGCTTGCGCAACAAAGCACCCTGAGGCTGCCAAAGGATTAAACCAGGACCAACCTCGTCCTGAATGGTGAACAGCCCTAATTCCTTTCCTATTTTGCGATGATCGCGTTTCTTTGCCTCTTCAATCCGGTTCAGGTATTTTTTCAGCTCTTTTTTATCGGTAAAAGCTGTGCCATAAATCCGGGTGAGCATCTGTTTGTTTTCATCACCACGCCAATAGGACCCGGCAACCCGCAAAAGTTTGAACACTTTTAACCAGGAAGAGTCTGGAAGGTGCGGCCCCCGACATAAATCAGTAAATGCATCCTGCTTGTAAATGGAGACCGTTTCCTCTTCCATGTCGTTGAGCAGTTCCACCTTGTAGGTTTCACCCAACGACTCAAACAACGCTATGGCATCCTGTTTGGATAGAACCTCACGGGTAAAAGGCAGCCGCTCAGCAACGATTTCAGCCATTTTGTTTTCAATGGCTTCAAAATCTTCCGGGCTAAAGGCTTTTTCCTTTTCAAAATCATAGTAAAAGCCATCAGCAATAGAAGGCCCAATGGCAACCTTTACACTATCGCCATACAAGCGTTTTACAGCAAGCGCCATGATATGAGAGGTGGAATGACGAAGAATATCAAGCCCCTCATCCGAGCTAATCAGGATAGGTGCAATTTCAGCGTCTTCAGTGAGAGGCGTAGTCAGGTCAACAGCAGTACCATTTACTTTAGCTGCAATAGTTTGCTTACGCTGCTTGTTGGAGACCAACTCCTTAAGAGCATCGGCAACAGTGACGCCCTGGTCAAACTGTTGTTGCTCCCCTTCTTGAACTGAAACTGCTATCTGTGCCATTATTGCCCTTAAATAGGAAAGGCTAATGATCAGAGGACAAAATCATCCCCTGTATCCTAGCCTTTTATATTCTGGTAGGCGCGGGCGGTATCGAACCGCCGACTTCTACCACGTCAAGGTAGCGCTCTCCCACTGAGCTACGCGCCTACATGATCATTCATCATGCTCTTCGTTATTTTTCTCTAACCTCTAGGGAAAAACTGTGAATCAATACCCGCAATCGCCTGATGTGTCAAGAAAAAACATAGGTGATAGCTAAATTTGAATTACCCCAAGGATTGTCTGGTTTCAATTGCTCTCCCCAGCGTGTGCATATCAGCATATTTTATATCCATTCCCATGGGGATACCGCAGGCAAGACGGGTGGTGTTCATATTCATTCGCTGGAGAATATCTGCAAGATAAGAGGCCGTGGCCTCACCGGGAACTGTAGAGCTGGTTGCAAGCACGACTTCCTTTATGCTGCTAGACTTGACTCTGCCCAGCAACTCTTTGATTTTGAGTTCTTCTGGCCCTATTCCGTCCATGGGAGAAAGTGCACCGTGCAGGATGTGATACACGCCGCGATACACGCCGGTTTTTTCAATGGCCAGCAGGTCTCCGGGCTCTTCCACCACGCAGACAAGATCATCCCTGCGTCGCTGATCACTGCAAATATCGCATGGGTCAGTTTCAGAAAAGGTGTAACAGTTGGAACAGAGCTGAATAGAAGCATGCAAGTCGCTAAGCGCTTCAGCCAGTCTACTGGCATCTGATGCAGGTTTACGTAATATATAGAGTGCCAGCCTCGTGGCAGTTTTCTCGCCAATACCTGGAAAACGAGAGAGTTCTTTTATTAACCGCTCAAGAGCTGGAGGGACGACGTGCATTGTGAAGCCTTAAAATAAACCGGGAATATTAACGCCGCCGGTCAATTTGGTCATCTCTGCTTTACCCGCTTCTTTCGCTTTTTGCAGGCCATCGTTTACTGCAGCGGTTATCAGGTCTTCCAGCATCTGGACCTCATCACTGTTCACAATTCCAGGTTCAATGGAAAGCCCGAGCAGTTCACCATTCCCATTGACCGTGGCCTTTACCATCCCGGCACCGGAAACACCGGTAACCGTTGTTTTAGCCAGTTCCTGCTGCATTTCACCGAGCTTTGCCTGAAACTGTTGTGCCTGTTTCATCAAATCGCCCATATTCATATTCGTACCTTCTCGTTTGGATTGATTATTAAGCCTGTTGTTCCTCTGCAGCCTTTTCCTGCGGCGCGTCTTCTTCTACCGAATTTCTAAACCGTGGACCAGTCCGGATGTCCCCTACTTGTCCATTAAAAATTTCTATCGCAGTGATAACCAACGGGTCATTGGCAAGGGCCTTTCTCTCTTCATGGGCTTTTTGCCCATTCTCGCCATCCACATCACAGGATTGTCCCTCTGGGACAACAAAACGAACAGTGAGGCTTTTTTGGAAAAAATCAAGCAGATACTCAGTTAAAGGCTTGATGTACTGGTTCTGGCGCAGCATGCTGCAGTTTACGCTGTCGTCAAAATGGATAACCAACTCATCCTGCTCCACCTTTATGCTGGTAGCAAGTTGCAGAGAAGCTGCCATCCAGGCTTGACGTTTCTTGACATACGCAAGGAATGTATCCCAGTCTCGACGGATATTGAGATCCTTGTTCTCCCGTGGCGTACTTTCAGGAACCTCTTGCTGGTCATCACTGATAAAAGAAGATTTTTCCGGGGAAAGCTCAACCGGTTGTTGTGGTTCGTCTGACTTCGCAAGGGAGCTGGGTTCAGGTTGTATTTCCTGTTCAACCGCTGGTGCCCGTTCTTCCGTAGCAGCAACCGGTTCTTTGGCTAAAACCGGCGCTTCTGCGACAGGAACAGGACTCACTTCCTCTACAGGCGGCACAGAAGCTTGCCTTGCAGTCACCTTTTGCAAGGGGACAGCATTCACCTGCTCTTGAGTGACAGTGGGCAAATCGCTGATCAGGTTATCAAAGCGAGAGATAAGGTCCTGAACCGCAACTACATTGCCAGACTGAAAAATCTTTAAAAAGGTAAGCTCCAGGTTAAGGCGCGAATGATCTGAATAGTGCGCTTTTTCCAGCCCTTCTAAAAGAAGGTTGAACAATGCCGTTAAAGTTTCAAGTGTTTGTCCATCTGCAGTAGCCTGTAGCCTTGTCATATCCTCTTCTGCAAGGTCTAATACGTTATCTGCAGCTCCTATTTTACATACCACAAGATTTCGTGACCACCCAAGCAACTCACTGCTCAACCGCTTAAAGTCCACCCCCTGGGTATAGATATTGTCCAGCAAGCCAAATACTGTGGCTAAATCTTTTTGCAAAAGGGCATCAATGACATTGGCTACGGTCTGCGTATTGACAACACCTAACAAGTCAACGACTTCCTGCGTTGTCACCTGGTCCCCGCAATAGGAGAACACTTGATCAAGCAGGCTCAGCCCATCACGGACGCTGCCTCCTGCTTCCCGAACGATCATCTCAAGGGCAGCGGGTTCTATGGTAACCTGTTCTTCTTTGGTCAGACGAGCGAAGTGACGGGTGAGTTCTTCCCTTGATATGCGGGTAAGCTCATAACGCTGGCAGCGAGAAAGGATAGTTAAGGGAACTTTGTGCAGTTCAGTAGTGGCAAACATGAAGAAAACATGATCAGGGGGCTCTTCCAGCGTTTTGAGCAACGCATTAAAGGCCTCTGTGGTGAGCATGTGGACCTCATCGATAATGATAATCTTATACCGACTCGAGGTGGGCATAAAACGAATGTTATCTTTGAGTTCGCGAATTTCTTGAATCCCTCGGTTTGAGGCACCATCCACTTCCTGCAGGTCAACGCTGCTACCGTCTGCTATCTGTTTACAGGAAGCACACGTGTCGCATGGCTCTGCTCCTTTGCGGTTCTCGCAGTTAAGGGCCTTGGCCATGATGCGCGCCAAGGTGGTTTTTCCTGTTCCACGAACACCACTGAAAATGAGGGCATGGGCAACACGGTTTTGAAGCAGCCCGTTTTGAAGGGTACGAACAGTGGCCCCCTGACCAACCACCTCGCTGAAGCAGCGAGGACGATATTTTCGGGCAAGAACGAGATAGGACAAAACAGATAACCTGAAGTAAATGACCAGATCACAGATGCTGAAAAAAAGATAGCCAGGCACCCCTGTAACACACAAAGAGGTTCACTACCGCTGCTTCCTCCCGGACCTGACGGAGTTCGTGATTCTTTGTTGCACAGGACCCGGCTATCAAACCTGCGATCAGATGTACATTGAAGAGCAATGTTTATTAGTAGCAGCATCAGGCAATTGATCACCTGCCAATAGAGCTTGGTACGCTACGCTCTTCGAGTCTGAGCTATATACAGTAGAGCGCTAAGGACGTCAAGCAAATTTGCTGACAAAACAGCGGTTACTTCCTTAAACCATAACACAGACGACTTTCCTTTTCATCTAAACAAAACTCTGTCTAAAAAAGTGATCCTGCACAAATGAAATGTTCATGATCAATTACAGTGAATACAGTGTGTCAACACACAACCCTTTAATTGCTCTTTCGCCTTCAAAGTCAAAATGTCGTCTTGCTGACTAAAACAAGGTTTTACTGGGTGAATCTTCTGATTTCGCATTCTGGCTTAGTCAATGCAACATCGATAAATGTAAATAAAACCAGCTAATCAGCCGAAATACTCTTAATTGAAAACGCTTCTGGACTGGTATTTGCTTTTTATAACTGTATATCTGAAAAAAAACAGCTCTTCATTTTTCCTTAACAAGCCACATCACCCCACGTAATTATGGAAATAGTTAAGACACAATCCAGTGTTCAGCAAAAGGTGACTCAAACTAGAATCCACACCTCCACCCCTGCTTTTGATCAAGTCCTTGCTCAAAAAATAAAAACAAATACGTTTTCTTCTCCTCAACAACACAGCACAACTACGTTAATTGAAGTGGGGACCATCACCAAACAGACACCCACGGTTTCAGAGCTGCTCTTGGCTCATGACGAGCTAAAAACCACGGCTTGGCAAATTCTGGCTGACAGCAGGAACCAAAACAAGGCGTATACAACTATCCAGCCAGGGACGACAATTTTTTTTGATAAAAAAACAGGGGCATTATCCTGGGCAGGGGGAAAAAATGCTCAAGCGACCTCAGCCAGTACTCGGTCTGTTAATAGTATTGCTAAAGAAGCAAACACTCCCATTCAATTAGGTAAAATTAACAGTTCCACTCCTACGGTTTCCCATCTTTTACATAATGATCCACGGTTTCATGAGCAAACTTGGACAATATTGAACCAGCCAGTTAATGCAGGCAAAGCGTTTCATAAAATGGCACCTGGTTCTGAGGTGATGTTACATCCAGCCACAATGGAAATTTCCTGGAGCAGACCAAAGCAAACAACACCAGTTGATCAGCCCGTTGTTGCCCATACCACAAAAGAAGCTCTCTCAAACGACACGCGTACGCCCCCTTTTACTGCTACTGATCTCAGTGAGGCTGTTCAGCCATATATGGGTAAATCATACAAAGAGGTTAATTGCTACGAGCTGCTGGTCAATGGGCTGAAACAGCTTGATATTCCGTATAATGGAAGCAATGGCCTCTATTCAAGGTTAACCCGAATGGCACTTGATCGTGGCCTGCCAGCAAACGCCTATCTCAACGGTGAAGGTATTGTTGAAGTTGCTGGAGCCACTGTGTTTTTTAAAAACTATACTGACCTGGATAATTGGAAGCAGGACTCAATCAGGTTGGTTCGTGAAATTACGCCGCTTTTAAACAGCGGGCAAATCCTTTCCTTTTCCACTCAGACGCGAGGACACACAGGGATCATCTCGCGCCAGGAAAATGAGTGGACCTTTATCAATTCAGGTAGACTGGATAATGCAATAGACCGAAATGCCTTAAGCAAAGGGGTGGGCGAAGAACTGCTGGATAACGAAATTCAGAACTGGTTTAAGCTCGCTCACACACGGGGAGAGACCTTAAAAGTTACCCTTGGCGAATTGAGCCAGGAAAAACTCCGTACCATTGCAGATGTAGGGAAACTGACAGATAATCGGATTTAATCACGGCATGAAGTAAAAACCATACTGGTTGGGCCGTATTCTTGATCATTACCCTCCTCCCCCTAAAAAAACATTCTGATTTGATTTTGTGGCAAATCAAATGATTAACCGACCTTTTTTTCCTCGTCATAGAAGCCTGATGCCATGATGCCCCTCAAGTTGCGTTAATCCTCCATCGGCGCTACATCTAACGCCGTGATTCAATACCTTGAGCCGCTGGACCCGCCTGCTGAGAATACATGGGAGTATCCCTAACCTCCACGCTAAAAAAGATATCTGTGGGATATCTGAGGCCAGGAGTAGCCAACTGACTTAATGCCTTTTTGCTGGGTTTAAGGCCTAACATACTAATTATACATATTTTTATAGTTGAACAGGCTGAAGTGTAGTGATACTTTCCGTTTATTAGATATCCTAAACCTATTTAGCCTCTTATAAACCTACATACTGTTTTTCATGGAACATGACAAAGAGCGAACGACTTCAAGAGCTTTTGCAAATCTTTTACAACCACCGTTACCCTATCAAAACAAATGACCTGTTGCATCTGGTTGAATACAGTCGTCCAACCCTTAACCGCTATATCAAAACATTACGGGACCTGGGCGCACCGTTGCGCTTTGACCAGAAAGCACAAGGTTATATCCTGGATAAAACTGACGATGCCGCTTTTCAGCTGCCTGGCCTCTGGTTCAACGTCTCTGAACTTCAATCTCTACTTGTCATCAATGAGCTGATCGACCAGCTCGATCCTGGCCTGCTTAAAATAGAATTGACACCGTTGCGTAATGCCATCGAAAACCGGTTGGCTGCAAGAGGTGTGAAAACAGAAGAACTGTCTAAACGGTTTCTTTTTCTGGGAGTGGGCATCCGCTTCTGTTGCCCTCAGGCATTTAAAGCATCGGCTACAGCGGTTATGGATCGAAAACGCCTCAAGCTGCAATACCGCAGTCGGGGCAGCGATGTTGTTACAAACCGTCAGGTATCGCCCCAAAAACTGATTTATTACAAAAATAATTGGTATCTTGCCGCCTATTGCCACAAGCAAAAGGCCTTGCGTTCTCTCGCCCTTGAGCGAATAAGCGATATTGTTGCCCTGGAAAAGGAATGTATTGAAATTGAGGAGAACGAACTGCACCAACATTTTACCTCCTCTTTCGGAATTTTTGCAGGCCAGCCTGAACAACAAGCCGTGTTGCGCTTTTCCAGAGAGAGCGCCCGTTGGGTGGCCGATGAACGCTGGCATGCAGACCAGCAATACAAGTGGTTACCCGATGGAACCTACGAACTATGTCTCCCCTACTCCGATGAACGAGAACTGGTGATGGAGATACTGCGCTACGGGCCTGAGGTTCAGGTCATTCAACCTGAATCCTTGAGATTGGCAATACAGGAAAAACTGGAACAGGCGTTAAAAAAATATGAGAAAAAATGAAAAAAATTTCATCAGTATCAAAAAATGATACTGGAGGGTGTTATGAAGAAAGACAGGACATCTTAATTAAAACGACTCGCTTGCGGAGATATACCAGATATGCCCTTTGCTGATTATTTTTATTCTGCTACAGGTAACAAGCCATTTCCCTGGCAAAGTGCTCTTTACAAGGAATTTTCTAAAGGGAAATTCCCTCAAACGGCATCCATCCCAACTGGCCTGGGAAAAACTTCTATCGTTGCCATTTGGCTTATCGCATTAGCCTTACACCCTAATCGAACACCTCGCCGTCTCGTATATGTTGTCAATCGTCGCACCGTAGTTGACCAGACGACCGCTGAAGTTGAAATGTTACGTAACGCTTTGACTGAAGAACCAGAGTTGGAAGAAATTTCAGACAGGCTGCGAGACCTTTGCGCACTACCTTTACCATCCGATGACGCTTCTCCTCTTGCCATCAGCACATTACGTGGCCAATTTGCTGATAATCGCGAATGGTCTGCCGACCCAACCCGTCCAGCCGTAATAATAGGTACCGTCGATATGATCGGCAGTGGGTTGGTATTCCAGCGTTACACTGTTGGTTTCAAACTCAGGCCGCATCATGCAGCATTCCTTGGACAGGATGCCTTGCTTGTCCACGATGAAGCCCATCTTGAACCCGCATTTCAAAAACTCCTCAACCATATTGTAACTATACAGAAGCAATCAAACGACCAACGCAAGCTGCAAGTTATAGAACTTACGGCAACAACTCGTTCAGAAACTGAAAGTGAACTCTTTGGGATAACGGAAGACGACAAGAAAAACAAAGTTGTCAGAAAAAGAATCAAGGCGGTTAAACACCTAACCCTACATCCCGTTGAAGAAAAAGAAGAATGTAAAAAGATAACAGCGCTCGCTCTTGCACAAAAAGATAGTGGCAAGGCAGTACTTGTTTTTGTCCGTACAGTGGCACATGCAACGAAAATCGCATCTGAATTGGAAAAGAAAACAGGAAAAAACAAAGTGCGCACCCTTACCGGAACAATGCGAGGTAAGGAAAGAGACGAACTGATTGAAGAGCCCATCTTTAAACGGTTTCTGTCTAAAAACAAACCAAACATATCCAAAGACGGTACGGTTTTTCTTGTTGCTACCAGCGCCGGAGAAAATGGGGTTAATATCTCCACTAGTGATTTAATCTGCGATCTTTCCACATTCGAGAGCATGGCGCAGCGTTTTGGCAGGGTTAACCGGTTTGGTGAGTTTAAAAATAGTACAATTATGGTTGTGTACCCATCACCATTTTCGCATGCAGAAAAAATAGAAAAAGCAAAAAAAGCGGTTGATGCAGGTGGAAAAAAAGCGGAAAAGGACCTGTGCGTATTAGAGAGTAAACTGGCTATGGAAATAGCCCGCGAGCGAACACTTGCCTTGCTGATGGAACTCGGCAATGATGCCAGCCCTGCCGCACTGGACCAGTTATCAGTAACTGAACGTACAAGTGCCTTTTCTCCACCACCACGGATGCGTGAGGCCACGACCATTCAATTCGATGCATGGGCGCTCACTTCAATCCGAACCCCGATTGCTGCCAGGCCACCTGTCACCCCATACTTGCATGGTGAAGCGGAATGGCAACCGCCAGAAACTCAAGTTGTCTGGCGCCATGAACTTGACGTAATCCATGGAGCAAACTTAATTGCCGCCTATTCACCTGATGAATTACTCGAAGATTTTCCAATAAAACCGCACGAACTCTTGCGCGACACCTCAAAACGCATAGCTGCAGCCTTGTCTGACCGAATTGGTCATTTTTTACAGGAAAAACAGCATAATGGAGAATCTCCATCACTCCATCCGGCATGGTTCATACACGATAATGGAACTATTGAAATCTACGATTTAGTACCAGCTGAATTCCTTGACGCATACAAAAAAGGAAAGGGCCGCAATGATAAGGAGAAAAAAGTAATCAAAAGACATAAAGAACATTTGGAAGAATTTCTTGCTCATGGCACGCTCATACTCCCGTCTTCATTTGGTGGTATATCCGAACAAGGTTTTTTCAAGGATGATGCCAGAGACAATGACCACAAGAGTGATGTTGCTGAAATAGCAAAAACCCGTTTTCGTATGTTCCATTCCTCAATGGATATACCAGATAAATATGCCGAAGGTTTTCGACTTATCCGTACCATTGATACCGAAAAAGGGAAAGATGAACCGTTGAATTCCCCTACTCGTTACTGGTTATGGCTAGAGGCCGCAAAAACGCTCAACGGCGAAAAGCGTTTTTCCACTGCACCAGAGCCGCTGGTTTTTCACTCTAATGCTGTTCAAGCCAATGTCGCTGCTATTACTGCAAAACTCTTTCCTACAACCTTCTCCACAGGACAACCGAATATTCCAGCTTGCTTAACAGCATCTGGAGAAGGACACGATACAGGGAAAGATCGTCGCCCATGGCAACAACAAATCGGGAATACAAGATATGAACCGGATAAACCAGAAACCATTCTTGCTAAATCCGGCGGTTCGATGAGGTCACGCCACATTACCCAAAACTACCGGCACGAGTTTGGTTCCATTCAAACAATACTGGCAGGCACATCAAACTCGCCAACGGCGTCATTGCTTGCACCTTTTTCAGCAGTCGAACGTGACCTTATTTTACATTCCATTGCCGCACATCATGGTCGCGCTCGTCCACATTTTTCCACTGCAGAAATTTTGGATAACAATTTTACTGTTGACGAAAACTTGGCATCTGCTGCTGAGGTACCCCTCCGTTACGCCCGTATGCAACATCGCTTTGGGCGTTGGGGGCTCGCCTGGCTCGAGTCCATACTCCGCGCTGCCGACTATGCTGCCAGCGCTGGCATTATCGCTGACGTTGACGAGGAGGTAACCGTTCATCCACGGCAGGATGGAGTCAAAGATAAAGTTGCCATCAAGGCTGAAAAACAGACAGTTTCGCTACGAGTAAATCCCGCCAACCCTGGCCACTACTTTGCCTGCTGCGGTCTGTTTGAACTTGCCGCATGTCTCTATCCCGATGTATTCGCTCATTTTGAGCAACAGGAGAACAACCAGTGGTGGTTTATTCTTTCTAAAAACAAAGAAAACTCGTCATTGTGGTTATTTACTGATTTTTTACAAGAAATAGTCAAGGCTGAAATCCGGGAACTCACCCCTGACGATAAAGCCAAAGGTGTTATTCAAATTTGCGAACCATTTAATCTCATTCTTGATTGGTGGCGGTATGAGGAGAGATCAATAGGAAAACTGAAAACATGGGCAGGACAAATGAGTGTCTGTTCCATAGCAAAAGATATGCAGCAGGCACTAAAGGCAGAAATAACAGAGAACCAGAATGAAATTAATAAAATTTTGTTTATGTCAAGTATAAAAACAGCTGGGCAGCCTTATTATTTCAATGCTGATTATGCAGGTAATGCACAGGCCCAAGATGTTGGTTTTTCAATTGATAAATTAACAAAAGGAGGCGTAAAAATAAAAACTGCATCTGTACCCGCTGTTGAACTCTTGTGTCTCGTTGGACTGCAACGTGCTCGTCCGCAACTTGCTGTTTGTGAAAAAAACAAAGAGCGTCTTTATGACTATCGGGGGCGGTGGCCCCCAAAAACTGGACAATATGGTAAGCTATAAGTCAGGCCAAATTCAGGAGGATCTGACAATGGGAAAAAAACGCAAAACACACAGCCC